>LLEJ01000011.1_pt1 | contig 23453 bp, 22 predicted proteins | sample 595831 | NCBI WGS metagenome assembly LLEJ01 (sample SAMN02919310, study PRJNA255460) | bioreactor metagenome | biome: chemostat; feature: culture 2011_10.1; material: sediment; isolation source: day101 10degC chemostat 2011 inoculated with Wadden Sea sediment taken from... | place: Germany: Bremen... | reverse complement strand
GGGACAGTCCTCTTCAACATGCATACACACTGGGAACAACTTTTGCTGAATCTGCGGCGCTTCGATAAACGTCTCAAAGTGGATCCCACCTTGATTTTGATTGAACCAATTCAGTTTGTAGAGTTGAAGATAATTCCCACGATTATAAATTTCCCAGCCGTCATCAAACCAATTTGCCTGTAGGAGCATCTTCTCAAGATTACGGAACACGCCTTTTATGTCTTTCATCAAATTTATTCTCATTAATTACTTCGTAAATTTACACAAAACCCTGTGGTCAAACACCCTCTGAACACTTCCTGTTTGATTCTCGACCTTGATACCTAGACGCAGGGTAACCGTGTCTGGGTACATCTTTTCGACTATCGGGTTTTATACGATCTAATTTAACGTACTTTAATCAAGGTTGTTTACGCCAGACAAGGTATAAAACGAACAGGCCACCGAGTGCCGCAGTGACGATACCAACGGGTAGTTCTTGCGGGGCCAAAATTGTTCGGCTTACCAGATCACCAACCAACAAAATGACCGCACCCCAAAGTGCGATTAGAGGGAGAGCCCGCTTATGGATTACACCTGAATAAGGACGAACAAGGTGTGGCACCATAAGACCAATAAAACCAACAACACCAGTGAGTGACACAATGGCCGCAGTGCAAAAGGCGCAGCAGAGAAAGATCTCTCTTTGCAACCGATAAACATTAATACCCAGCGATCGTGTTGTCTGTTCGCTGACCAATAAGGTATCGAGTTCACGATAGCGCTTGGCTATCAACACAACAAGGCAAAGCACGCCCACCGCCGCAAATATTAAATTGTCCCAGCGAGCAAGCCCTAAACCGCCCATCGTCCAGAACAAGATGGAGCTTGCCGCCCGCTGATCGCCCGAATAAATCAGAAAACTAGTAATGGCACCAAATAAAAATGAGATAGCTAAGCCACACAAGATAAGGTTGTTGTTGCCCTGCTTTTTTTGCATTGAAAAGAGCACCATCACAGCGGTGGCCGACACTATGCCGCCGGTGAATGCGGCAATAGGAAGAGACCAAATGCCGAGTGCGTCCCCTAGCTGAGTAATGATCAACACCGCGCCTGCAGAAGCACCGGAAGATAATCCAAACAGAAATGGATCGGCTAAGTCATTTTTGGTTGAAGTCTGGAGTAGCGCGCCTACCATAGCAAGCCCCGAACCGGCAATGACGGCCAACAATGCTCTGGGCAACCTAAAATCTATCAGTATTCGGCTGGTCATATTCACCTCCTCATCATTGAAGGAACGCAACCCTGTTAACACTTCCCTCAAAGACAAAGGGACAGACCCAAATTGTAAACTCAAAATAAAAGCGAGCAGAATTGCAGCAATACCAACTAACCATGCCATTCGGTATTTGTTAAGTATCATCAAACAGTCAACTACCTTTTCTCTTGTTGAGGAATAAACGCATTCGCGAGCTCCTCAATAGCGCCTATATTGGCAGGCCCAGGCGTAAGCTGCTCATATCGTAGCTTGACATAACGGCCTGACATCACCGCATTGGTATGTTTCATTAACGGGTGCTGCTCAAGAAAATGTTGAAGTGAATCGGCACCACTTGCTGTTTGATAGTCGAGAAGGATAATGACATCAGGATTTTCACGCGCAACGTTTTCCCATGAGGTTCTTCCCCAACTGGTTTCCATGTTGCCAGTGATGCTCCGGCCACCCGCTGCTTCTATCATGGCATTTGGCATCGCGTATTTACCCGCCGTGAAAGGTTTGTCTTCTCCTGAGTCATACAAAAAAACTTTTGGTGGCGTATTGGTGTTGCCCATACCATTTTGTTTTTCTGTTACTTTTTGCACTCTTGCTTGCCAATCTTTTACCAAAGCTTCAGCTTCTGATTGTTTGTCAAAAATAACCCCTAACTTTTTGATGTCATCGTAAAGCAATGCCATGCTGGCACCTTTTCTATTTTTTTGGGTATGAATACAACTTTCCGACAGCACTAAGGTGTTGATGCCGTATGGTTTGAGTGTTTGTGGCGTAACTTCACCGCCGACTTTCATCCCATAATTCCAACCAGCGAAAAAGAAATCGGTCTCTGCTGCAACGAGCCTTTCCAACGATGGATATTTGGGTGCCAGCTCAGGGATATCTCCTAACCTTTCATTGAATGAGGCTGACATTTTATACCAGCCAGTAATCCCGGTAACACCAACCATGTTTTCCTGAAGGCCAAGCGCAAACGCCATCTCACTCATATTAATATCATGAACCACTGCGCGAACGGGACGTTTGTCAATTGTCAGCGGGCTACCGCAATTATCAACAGTGACTGGATATTGGGTATTGGTCGCGTTAGCGACAGAAAGTGGTAAAGCAAATAACAGAGTGGGAATCAAAGACCACTTCATTGGGCGGCTCCTATTAAAGATAAATGGTTGTGAGGTGATGCAGCTTCAAAATGATGAATCGTGCTATGCATCTGAGGATGGTTAAACGAAATAACTCGCAGTCCAAAAACAGGTGTCATGAAATCGTCTCGCATAAGAATATCGGGCGGCGCAAAGGCCACCATTTTTTGCTCAGACATCAAAAGAACATGGTCAGCGAAAGGCGCGACTAGAGGTAAATCATGCAGTACGACAACGGATGCAATACCTCGATTTTTAATGAGTTTCAGAAGCTCGAGGCGAGCAAGTGGATCGAGATGATTAGTAGGCTCATCTAAAAGAAGGAGCCTGGGCTCCTGAGAAAATGCTCGCGCAATACTTGCACGCTGTTGCTCTCCGCCAGAGAGTTCACCAAAATATCGATGACTTTTGTGTGAGAGGCCAACATCTTCAATCGCTTGCTTAACCGCCCTATCATGCTCTTGCTTACTACAACAGAACATATGTGGCACACGACCCAGAAAAACATACTCGTTGACACTCATGCGCGAATCAACGTACTCATGTTGTGCTACTACTGCGACTATTTTAGCAATTTGTTGTCTTGGTAGATGATCTACTCTGTTGCCAAATATCCTAAGTTCGCCAGATACCGTTTGGTACTCTCCCGTAATACCTTTTAGCAAACTGGATTTTCCACTGCCATTTGGGCCAATAATGGCGACACACTCACCCTCACAAACATCAAACGTGATGTCTGACACAGCCCGCCAATTAGCGGGGCCTTCAGCGCATAGACGTTGTACCGACAATACAGGCTTATTCAGTTTTTTCCATTGGAGGAGCCGAAGATATAGTTAGTTGTTATGTTATAACATAACAACTAACTATATCTTTTGTCAATGAATCGAGTGGCCAATCGGTCGAAATACATAAAGGGGCATCTCCCTCGTTTCCACGCCAAAGTGAACTGTCCCCCCAATAGTTGGACAACCAATGTTGGCGCAGTCAAGTCACTTATTACTAACAATGACAACGGATAGATGGATATTATTTTGATTCTCAAATTGAGAACACGATTTCTTGTTAGAATTCAAACTATTAAAGTTATTAATATTCAACATGTTAAACCAGATTGACATTCTGGCATCGAGATTGCTGTTTAACCATACTGCTCAATAATATGGACATCGGTATGGAACAGAATACGCATCAAAAGAAATCAAAAAATCACTGCTTAATTTTTGATCCAATTCCGTTCTTCGGAGGTTCAAAGCTTGCCACGCAAGAAGCCCTCAACCAGTGTGATAACGAGTCAGTTTCATTCACTGTCCTTACCGTTAGCCCGACTTGCTGGGAGAGTGAGGTTTCGTTAAGTACCCATCAAATAAAGACCATTCACCTTCGAATGCCTCCCCTTCTTTTCACCGCCAGTCACGGAGGACTTTTTTGGGTCAAGCAATTCTATTTTTCTCTCATGCTCTTCATCACTTTACTTCGTATCCCACCCGTAAACTCAGTGGTAGGCATGTCTGGTCCAGGCGTTGATATGTCGCTCTATCTCGTAAAAGTGATCTGGCGGTTTCCATTGATTCAACTTATCCATGGCCCTGTTGCGAAGTCTCGCTCCATTGGTCATTGCTTAACGAAAGCAGACGTCATCTTTGCGCTTGAATCCTGCCACCCATCAATACAGTCAGCGTTTAGCCATTATTTCGGTTGGAGAGTGCACGCTCATTCCGCTCGGGAATTTACACAGTTTGCCCTCTCCTCACCACACTACCTTTTTTTCAATAATGGTATCAGTTCTAATCAATGGCCGACTTCATGCACCTATGGTGAACCACGCCTTTTTTGGGCCGCATCTCTACTAAAATGGAAGGGGCTAGATACACTAATTGAGACGGGAAAACGCTTAGGCAATACAACCCCTATACCTACAGACATTTGTTATATAAAGCCGGAACGTACGCAGATCTCGATTACACAAGCACCGATTCAAATCCCACTTTTTTCATGGCATAAAAACCCTAGAAATCTGGATGAATTAAGAGCACGAAACAATGTATTTGTTTCTACTAGCCAAAATGAACCCTTTGGTTTATCGATACTAGAAGCGATGGCCGCCGGTATGTGTGTTGTCATTCCCAATGACGGAGCCTATTGGGATAGTGTATTGACTCATAAGGTGGATTGTATCAAATACAAACCCAACGATTCTGAAGACCTTTTTCTCTCTATCCAAACACTTATTTTTTCTCCCTTCTTGATTCCGGCTATTGGTCAAAAAGCAAAAATCAAAGCTGAAAATTATCACGCAGAACAATGCTATAGAAAGATCGCAAGGGCCATAGTGCAATCGCCCAAACAAATCGCGAAAGGGGGTTAACGTGATGATCCGGTTGTCAGTGCCTTCAGGTTTCAGGAATATACTCTATTACGGAATAGGTCTATTTCTGATGAAAGGTTTGTCCTTATTTATGTTGCCATTTATTGCCGCTAACCTATCCATTGAAGAGGTGGGTAAACTTGAAATCCTCGCCAGTATCGCGGCATTTCTCGGTCTGTTCATCAATCTATCCATGCACGAAGCGCTTTATCGTTATTCAGGTGTAGAAAATAGCCCGTCGAATAAGAAAAAAATCGCGGCACAAATCTATACGCTGACCGCACTCATTGCGTTACTCACTCTTCCTATATTGCTTTTATTCTCCGGTTATTACCTTACTCAACTTACGCTTCTGGTTACGCACACTGAATTTTCAATATTAGCCTTTGGTTTATCTATCGAGGGGGCATTGGGAATATCGTTGGCGTGGTTACGCATGCAAGATAGAGCAAAGTGCTTTGTCCTTGTCACCGCCGCAAGCGCAATTCTACAACTGATATTGGTTATTATGGCGATACGATTAGACGCTGGTGTCTCAGGGATTTTACTCTCCTCTGTTGTTTCACATGCGACACAACTCGGCGTGCTTCATCGGATTAATCGATGGTCTTTCACCTTTCCTAGTGCTGAGAAAATGAAGACCTTTGCTCGCTATTGCCTACCACTGGCTCTCGCAAGCAGTATTGGTTTCGCCTTGAATGGTGCCGATAGATGGATTCTTGCCTATTCCGGATCGCTGGCAGATGTTGCGGTGTACGCCATCGCACTGAAATTCTCGTTAGCAATGTGTATTCTGGTTCAACCTTACGGCCTCTGGTGGATGCCTAAACGGTTCCAGCACATTGAAAACTTTGGTTGCCAATCAACGGCCCAATTGTCCCAATACGGTATTGTCTGGGTCGCTATGCTCACCGCGTCGATCTCTTATCTAGCGCCTGTTTTTATCACCTTAGCGCTGCCTGAGGGCTATTCAGAATCAACCAAGTATGTGCTGGGAACACTCTCTATTGCTCTGATGAAAGAGCTGAGCGAAATTGGCAATATTGGTCTCCTTTACCGTCGTAAAACTGGCACACTGCTCGCGATCAATATCGTCGCTTCAACCGTAGGCGTTTCTGTTGCTTGGTTGCTCAAAGAGTCAGGCGTTTGGGGGATAATATTGGCCCTCAATATTGCTCAATTGCTTAAACTGATTCTGATATTCGCTCTAAGTCAAAGGTACTATTTCATTCCTTATCAGACTCGTCCTATCCTGTTCATTTTTTCCTTCACCGCCCTGTTCATCCTAGGTTCCTATTCTTTGAACGGTTTAACCGCCCAAATTATCTTAACCATCGCCGCGCCATTAGTGATTTTAGCAACAGCCATTATCTCTGGTCTTATCCCCTCCATTTCTCTACACAAATTGAACAATAGCAAAGAGCTCGGTCGCTTATGAAACTCTTACCGAAAACCCATATCCTATCCGACCGTCGTTATGCAGGAATAACACTTGTTACTTTGTGTTGCGCCGTTATATCGCTTATCTGGACCATCGCCCCCAGCCCCGTTGTGGCCCTCATCTTATGCGCTTTACCACTAGGGGTACTTTTTGTTATTAACCATATGTTTGGGTTGGTTTTTCTCTTTGTTATCTTCTCATTTTTTCGCATTCATGAGGTTATCCCCGTACTTTATCCATTGAAGATCCCATTGCTATTATCGGCAGGTGCTCTACTTGCTCTTGCATGGCACAGTGTCATTAGCAAGACACTCACTCCCTATTGGCATCCCTCTCTTTCTTGGTTAGTGGCGTTTTGGGTTCTCATATTGATCGGCATCGCGCTTGCGTCAAACCGACCTATTGCCATTGAGTACTTTAAGAATATCTATTGGAAAATCATGGTCATGACGTTGGCTATTATCTGGATAGTCAATCAGGCTAAATACCTCTCTTACATTACACTATTGATTAATTTTTCTGGTTTATTGGTGGGCAGTGTCGCCGTTTATAACTCAATAAATGGTATTGGTCTCGTGGAAGGCAGTCGTGTCACTATTGGCCGTGATATCGGTTCAATGCTCGGCGACCCCAATGATTTAGCACTCGTTTTGATGTTCCCACTCGCGTTCTCAATATCGACCTTTATCACCAAAAAGAATTCATTGATGCTTCGTATGTTTGCAATAGTCATTAGCGCCATACTTATCTACTCTATTATTGCCACGCAAAGTCGAGGCGGGCTATTAGGGACACTCGCCATTTTCTCCGTATTAGCATTGGGTAAAATCCGTTCAAAAACCTTGTTATTTTTCCTTGGTATTACCGTAACGCTATTTCTCTACTTCTTTGCCGGGATCTCAGAAAGAGCCTCTGGAGGTGCAGCTGAAATAGGCGTAGATGCATCTGCGATGGGTCGCTTATATGCATGGCAAGCCGCATTTCGAATGTCATTAGAAAATCCTTTAACGGGTGTTGGCCTCAATAATTTCTACTCAAATTATTTCTATTACAGCTCTCATTGGGATGGGTTGAACCACGCCGTACACAGCACTTGGTTTGGTGTGTTAGCGGAAACAGGAATGCTAGGTTTATTAGTATTCATCAGTTTCATCGTGTCGTTAATCAGAACAGCAAAGAACACCGTAAACAAAGTTAAAACACACACTTACCCAGCAAGTGTAGAGACCATGGCGAATGCCGTTTATGCCGGGCTAATTGGTACTGTGATTTCTGGTACTTTTTTAACTCAAGGGTTCAATTGGCCAATCTACATTCTTGCTGCGCTCACCATTTGTGTCGCTCAAATTGCTAGTCAAAATGAGAATTCAAAACAAGACATACTGTAACCAATTGATTTTATACTTCTTATTAAATGGCACATTCTGTGAAAGTCTTATTGAAAGGAATCAAAAAAAGGCTTTATCATGATGACACTTTCCCCCAACAACCTGAAAAATTGGTTGAAGCAGAGCTCTAACCCACACCATCAAAAACTGTTCAGCTTGCTAAAAAGCATACGAACCTTCGATATACCTACGCCTAAAGCTCTCAATAAAGCACTCTACTTCTTGCTCATTCTGACCAGAAATTTTTTGAGTAACGTGACTCGAATTTTTCTTTATACACCCGCGTTTAAAGGACGAGTGCATTCCTGTGGCAAAAATCTTTACCTTTACACTGGCATTCCATTTATCTCCGGTCCCCTATCTATCGATATAGGCGAAAACTGTCGTATTTCTGGACAAACCACGTTTAGTGGTCGCTCTACTAGCCATAATCCTAGCCTAACTATCGGTAACAACGTTGGTATTGGTTGGCAGACCACTATCGCCGTCGGCACTCAAATCGTTATTGGAAATAATGTAAGGATTGCCGGAAGGTCCTCTCTATTTGGTTATTCTGGCCATCCATTTGACGCAAAGAAAAGAGCGGCTGGAGACCCAGACCTAAGCAATCAAATAGGCGACATTACGCTAGAAGATGATGTATGGCTGGGTTCAAATGTCACCGTAAACAAAGGTGTCACTATTGGCAAAGGCACCATCGTCGCCACCGGAAGTGTTGTGACTAAAAGCCTGCCTTGTTTTGTACTCGCCGCAGGCAATCCAGCCAAAATTATCCGTGCTATTGGATAGCACAGGCTTTCATATTATCGACCAAGAGGTGATTTATGCATGATCTCATTGTATTTGGTGAAGACCTAGGTGGTTTGCCATCTAGTACACAACATCTGATCACCCGATTAGCTGAAGATAGAAAGGTTGTGTGGGTTAATTCTATAGGGTTAAGACAGCCCCATTGGAATAGCAAGGATCTAAAAAGAGCGTGGGCAAAACTGCTACCGAAAAAAAGTCGGGCGACCCACTACGCAAAACCAAAGGTTCAGCACCACAACATAATAGAGGTCGACTTGCTGACTATTCCTGCCCCTAAGTCTGCTTTAGCCCGACATATCGCAAAGGATATGATGATAAATCAGCTCAAACCCATCATTGACGGAGCAAAGCTCAATCAACCTATCCTTTGGTCATCTCTGCCGACCACGGCGGACCTTTGCGGTAACTTGGGCGAATCCGCTGTTGTTTACTACTGTGGTGATGACTTTAATGCACTCGCTGGTGTAGACCATCATACGGTCAGCAATCATGAGAAAAGACTCATCGATAAAGCAGATCTGATATTAACCGCAAGCGAAAACCTTAAACACAAATTCCCTGCGTGTAAGACCCACTTACTGCCCCATGGCGTTGATACAGAGTTATTTACAAACCCGCAACCGAGAGCCAACGATCTTCCTTTAGGTAAGCCTATTGCTGGTTTCTATGGCAGTTTATCAAACTGGATAGACTACCCTCTTATCCAATTTCTCGCTGAATCGATGCCAGATTGGAATTTCGTTTTTATTGGTCCTAACGAGTTAGAGCAACGGAAACTGCCAAATACAGACAATATTTTCTATCTAGGAAGTCGTTCACACCACGATCTACCAAGCTACAGCCAACACTGGGACGTCAGCATTCTTCCTTTTATTGATAACCCGCAAATAAGGGCATGTAACCCTTTAAAACTGATGGAATACATGGCTTCGGGCCAACCTATTGTCAGTGTCGATTTCCCTGCACTTGCGCCCTATAAACAGCATCTTCACGTTGCCCGTTCTCATCACGAATTTCGTCAAAAACTCTACCAGGCAGCACGATCACCCCGCATATCAAAAGACGCCGTTTGTCATCAAAGTTGGACGGAACGCAGCCAATTTCTCAATTGGCTATTGGAGCTATTATGATTGAACTAAAGATAAGACTGCTTATTCTGTTACAAGCGGCATGGAGACGCCGATATATACTATTGATGCCTGTTCTAATTATGCCTTTTGCCGGCTATATCGTAAGCAAACTGGCACCCGCACAGTATCATTCACACACCAGCATGCTTATTCAAGAAACGGCGAAAATGAACCCATTCCTTGAAGATATCGCTGTCTCCACCGGTTTCAAAGACAGAATAAATGCGCTAAGTACGCTACTTAAAAGTCGGCACATTTTACAATCTGTCGCGCTAGATCTTGGCCTCATTGACGTAGCAATGAGTACCAAAGAATCCGAAGAAGTGATCAGAAGCTTATCGGAAAGAATTTCTGTTCATCTGCTAGGCAAAGAGTTTGTACAAATAAAACTCACCGCTGCGGCACCACAGGGAATGAAAGCGTTGCTAGAATCCATAAGTGACCATTTTATCGACCAAGTCCTCGCACCGGAAAGATCGTCTATCAAAGATTCCGCCGAGTTTCTTACTTTTCATATAAACAAGCGATTAGAAGAGCTCAATAATGCCGAACAAGCCCTCGCGGATTTCCAAAACATAAACCCAAATGTGTCGCCTGAAAGGCAAAACGAAAAACTGTCTAGACTTGCCGCATTAAAACAGACCTTATCCGAAAAAAAAGCGACGCTTGCAGGGGTTGAAAAAAGTTTGGGTAGCCTAGATCAGCAACTGTCTAGAACCAACCCTGTTGTAGGAAAAATTGAAGAGCAGATTATCGAAGCTCGCAGCCAACTCACCCTTTTGAGAGCCAACTACACTGAAAACCACAGCGCTGTACAAGCAAAAAATCGAGAACTTTCTCGATTGGAGAGCGAACGAGAAACAATGGTAAACGTAAATTCATCCAATCTTTCTAGTGAAAAATTGTGGGATATTGCGAGTAGCATTCAACTGTCTCAATTAGGCAACATGCAGCCTTTACTTATCACCCAACTACAGAGTTTGCAGTTGATTAGAAGCCAGTACGAATCACTTCAAGAAGAGAGCAAAAGTTTGAAGCAGATGATATTTGTTCTAGACAAAGAGACAAACCAATTTGGCGACCAATCAAAGATCTTATTTAACCTACAGCGCAGTGTCACCAATAAAAGGCGACTCTACGATGAGCTTGTCGAACGATTTGAAATGGCGCAACTTACCGGCTCACTTGGTAATTTCGAACAAAACAAACGCGTTAAGATTATAGATTTGCCCTATACCCCTAGCCAACCCTCTAATTTCCCTAGCTGGGTATATGTACTCTCTGGGCTATTTGCAGGTATCGCTCTTGGTGCCGGGATGGCCACTCTGCTAGAGCTCTTCGATACCACTATTCGTCGGCAGGATGAACTAATTTCTATCACTGGCGTTCCAGTATTGAGTAGCATACCTAATGTCAGTTACTAAATTCGTTCTCATATTGATAAAACCGACTCGTCTGTAAAGAAAAACCCATAACTAACTGTTATTAAAGATAAATATACTTGGCACATTACCTGCAACTTGTCTATTAAAGCTAACAATCTATTTAAACGAATAATCTATTGAACACAGAGAAATCCCACATTTATAAAGAAGGATAGCGTTATGGATATAACCTCAACACGCAGACACGGAAAAAAAGTTATCCATGTGGTTCAACACCTCGCCCCTGGAGGACTCGAAAGCCTAACCCTAGATTTGCTGAGTTTTGCTAACCAAAATGACCAAGTACTGATTGTCAGTCTGGAAGGCACGAAAGAAGAATCACTTAAAAACTGGCCTAGACTTGAAGCGTATCAAAACCAGTTGGTTTTTTTAGACAAAAAACCGGGCGTTCATTTAGGTTTAATTCTTACTCTAATTAAGGCCTTTAGAGCAGTGAAACCCGATGTGGTCCACACCCATCACATTGGTCCTTTGCTCTACGCTGGATACGCAGCGCGCATGGCGGGTGTAGCCGTTAGAATTCATACCGAGCATGACGCTTGGCACCTAGAAGACAAAAAACACCGACGCATTCAAGGTATGGTTCTCAAAGCTGCAAAACCAACACTGGTTGCAGATGCATCCCACGTCAAAGAGAAGCTTACTGCCTGTTTTTCTGGATCCAACTCGGTCGTCATAAAAAATGGCGTTGACTGTAAGAAATTCAAACCCGGTTCAAAGCAACTGGCGCGAGAACTGTTCAAATTACCTGACGATAAAAAAATAATAGGAACGGCTGGTCGCTTAGAGCAGGTAAAGGGCCATGACTTAGCCATTAAAGCACTCGCTCTGTTAGAAAAAGAGGTGATATTGGTTATTGCTGGTGATGGGTCACAACGAAAAAGCCTAGAACGTTTGGTCGAAAAATTACACCTAAAAGAGCGAGTATTGTTTCTCGGTTTAGTCGAAAATATGCCGCGATTTTATCAGTCATTGGATCTGTTTTGTCTCCCTTCACGGTTCGAGGGTTTACCTCTTTCGCCGCTGGAGGCTCAGGCGTGTAATATCCCTGCCGTCGTCACTAATGTTGGTGCCTCAGCAGAGGTCTTATGTCCACAAACGGGTGTATTGGCAAAGCCGAATGACGTTGCTGACCTTTCTCATTCGTTAGCAAGAATGTTGGCAAACCGTTCTACGCACCTGCCGCGAGAATTTGTGGTAACAAACAACAACATTCATCAGATGGTCAAAGCGTACGATGACCTTTCAATGGGAGAACTGGCATGATGGAATTACTATTAATCGTATCTAGCGTGGTAAGCGCTTGTTTAATTGTCTATAGCCATGTTGGATATCCTATGCTGCTAAGCTGGTATAAAAATAACAGGCCATTAAAACCGGTTTCGGTTGTATCGAGGAGATTCAAAAAAAGCGCAAGAGACGCAGGTTTACCGTCGGTAACACTTATCATTCCTGCTTACAATGAAGCCCAATGGATTCAGGGAAAAATACGCAACATCGCCAGTTTAGATTACCCACGACAGAAGCTTAATATCATCATCGCTTGTGATGGATGCACGGACAAAACCGCTCAACTGGCGCAACTCGCAATACAAGAAGCCATATGTGAAGATGTCCATTTTGAGGTTATCAATTTTGCGACCAATCGAGGGAAAATCGCCATCATTAATAAACTGGTGCCTCAAGTCACGTCCGACATTGTGGCACTCAGTGATGTATCTGCACTTTTTATCTATAGATTCACTACAGATAGCATCTCAATCGTTTAAGGACGAACGTGTTGGCGTGGTCAATCCTAATTACTGTATGACATTTTCAGATAGTCATTCAGAAACAAGCTATTGGAAATATCAAGCTCAAATCAAAAATGGTGAAGCCTGCTTAGGCGCCACAATTGGTTGCCACGGTGCATTCTATTTATTTCGACAATCGCTTTTTCAACCCCTTGATCTCGATACTATCAATGATGATTTTGTCTTACCGATGAAAATCGTTGAGCAAGGATATTCAATTGTCTTCGAACCGAGAATTAACGCGATAGAACTTGAGCAAACAAACCACAAAGACGACTTTGCACGACGACTAAGAATCTCGGCAGGTAACATGCAGCAAGTGTTTCGTTTAATCCATTTGTTCAACCCAAAATACGCGAGCACTGCCTTCACATTCTTCTCTGGAAAAGGGTTGAGGCTACTTACCCCATATCTAATGTTGCTCTGCCTTATATGTTCGCTACTTCTCATTGAACATCCTTTATTCCTTTTCGCTCTCGTCATCCAGATTACCGCGTACAGTGTTGGTCTAATCTGCTGCTGCCTGCCTTTTTTAAGGAAGAGTAAAGTGTTGTCCGTATTAACTTACCTACTGTCTGGCCATTTGGCGAACCTCGTCGGTGGGATCACTTATTTATTCACCAGCAATCTGTCTCCCAATAAAATACCTCACAGAGAACCATCGCATCAAGCACATGCCAAGAAGAGACATTTCAATTTTTAAAATTCGAGGGTAAAACCATGACCAATCACCATCGAGAAATTTATATCGGCAAACGCATCTTTGATGTTCTGATCGCAACCTACACCTTATTACTGTTGTTGCCACTGTTCCCTGTCGTTGCACTGTTCATTAAGGGGACATCCAAAGGGCCAATATTTTATAAGCAACTGCGTGTCGGTAAATGCACGTCAGAAACCATCACGTTTTTTGAGATCATTAAGTTTAGGACAATGTATCAAGACGCAGAAGCAAGTTCTGGCGCTGTTTGGGCCGTTGACAACGATCCGCGTATTACGCCAGTTGGCCGATTTATGCGTAAAACACGAATAGATGAAATCCCTCAGCTCATCAATGTACTAAAAGGCGAGATGTCCCTTATTGGACCACGCCCGGAACGACCTAGTTTCTACCAAAAACTCAATCAAGCCATTCCTTTCTTTGTAGAACGAACCTATGGCGTACTACCCGGAATTACGGGGCTTGCTCAGGTAAACCAAGGCTATGATACCTGCATTGATGACGTAAGAAGAAAGGTTGGTTTTGACCATAGCTATGCCCTTGCAATAACCTCTGTCTATCAATGGGTAGTGATAGATTCGACTATCCTGCTTAAGACGATCTCGGTGGTGTTCAATGGACGAGGCCGCTAAATGACAGAGCGAAAAACGATTCTTTTTGTTCACTATGGTGATGACTGGATTAGAGGCAGTGAGCAATCGCTACTCAACCTTATTATTCACATTGACCGTCAGAAATTTCAGCCGATCGTGTGGACAAATAACCCCTCACTTCACCGGGCACTAAACAAGCTCTCGGTTCCAAGTCAACTCGATACGTTCTCGCTACTATTTGGGTGGGTTAAACCAAAATTTTCATTTGTTAACTGGTTCAAGCTCATTCGAAAAGGGCGACGTATTATTCGTGAAAATAGTGTCGACATTGTACACGCCAATAGCGGTGGACCTGTTCAGTGGATGTCTCTGGCCTGCCGACTGTGTAAAGTGCCCATGCTCACTCTACTGCACTGCGATTACCCGTTAAGGGATAGAGTCAGTTTAGGTCTGCATTTTTCCCAAAAAACCGTTGTAGTAAGTAAGGCTATCAGTTTTAAGCTTAATGGGGATGGCTATCCCAACGAAAAGATCAAAGTGATTCATAATGGTATTGATTTTTCCTCGCTTGCTCATGTGCCAAAAATCAATGTCAAAGAGAGACTGAATCTGCCAAAGGACAGCTTTCTATTTGTCACCATTGGCTCACTCATTTCAAGGAAAGGGATAGATAAACTTATCGATGCAATGCAGGCCATTCATTGCCAACCCCGTAATGTGCATCTACTTGTGATCGGTGAAGGCCGTGAAAAACAACCACTACTCGATCGTATAAGCTCGCTAAAATTAGACAATAATGTTCACCTTATAAGTGAACAGGAAAACCCCGTCGGTTGGCTAAAAGGAGGTTGCGACGCCTTCGTTAGTGGAGCACGTAGCGAAGCGTTTGGTCTTGTTATCGCTGAGGCGGGGTTTTCTTCGCTACCCATTGTGGCGCCAAATATAGGGGGGATACCAGAAGTGGTCAGTCACAATCAATCCGCCATCCTATATAACCCTAGGAACAAATACGCCTTGCCCAGCGCCATGCTGAGAATCATTCAATCAAAGCCATTACAACGCCGGCTGGCAAGTAATGCGCACAAAAAAATTCTCAACCAATTTTCCTTAGAGAAACAAGTGAAGGAAATGGAGCTGGAATATTGCGCCTTGATAAACCATTCTCAAAATGAGATTCAATTTAGATAAGTAGACAGAACAGATATTTTATCCTTATTTATCAATAATATAAAAATGGCACGGAGATTGATACACCGTTAATAGTATTTCATTATTAAGGGACGTTTCAATGAATAAACTACTTGTGCTTTTCCTCCTTGTCATCACCTCACAAGGTGTCTATGCGCTACCATTCGACACCTGCCCTAGCCGAGCGTATCTATTCCAGTCGAAACCCGTTCAAGTCTATGGCGTAAATCTTGTTACCGGCCAGACCACGCTTTTACAAGGAGACACTGGAGTGAGTAGCAACATTAACGGCGTCGGATTTGATTTTGAGGGGCGTTATATTTATGGCTACGACACGACACGTAAACAGATTGTCCGCTTGGGTAAAAATTTTCAAGCTGAAACCGTAAATAGCGCTGGCTTGCCGAGTGCCTATACCTTTTATGTCGGCGATGTCTTCAATAAGCACTATTACCTTTATCGCCAAGGCAAAGGGCTATTTAAGATCGATCTGTCCCCTCTGGACATAGACAGTGACGCCACACTAGAAGTGGAACAGATTACGAGCGTTGCTAGCCAAAATCTGACTGATTTTGCCTTTCATCCAGGCGATGACCAGCTCTATGGTATTGATAACAATTCCGGCTACCTTTACCAATTTGATACCAACTCAGGCGAAAGCACCTATATTGGAGACACTGGTCAAACTGGGACGTTTGGTGCTGGCTACTTTGATGTCAACGGGTACTACTATGTAGCACGAAACCAAGACGGCTATATCTATCGAATAGATCTATCGGATCAAACCAATATTAATAACGGCTTAGTGACAGCCGTAAAATTTGCAGATGGTCCAATGTCGAATCAGAACGATGGTGCTCGCTGTGCGAATGCCCCGGTCATCGATGAAGATTCAACGATCGATTTTGGCGACGCACCAGACACTTACCAAACCACTCTCGCAAGCAATGGACCTCGACATCAACTCGACAACCTGACTTGGATGGGCTCTCAGGCGCCAGATGGCGAACAAGATGGGTTGGTTGCACCACTGAGTGATAACTCAGTTGGTATCAACGATGAAGATGGCATCGGCTTTGTTACCGCGATAGAGGCGGGACTAGACGCGATAATAACAGTCGAAGCATCGACCCAAGGTTATCTGTCCGCATGGATTGACTGGAATCAAGATGGGGATTTCACGGATGATGGAGAGCAAGTATTCTCCGATACAGTGCTAGAAAAAGGAAACAATACACTCTTCTTTATTGCCGATTTAGACGCGGTTGAAGGGTTAACATGGAGCCGATTTCGATTCAGCCAACAAACTAATCTATCCCCAATGGGCGGTTCAACCTCTGGGGAAGTTGAAGATCATCAGATCATGGTTATCTCAGAAGGGATCACCGTTCGGCATTTCCCAAGTGAGACGGGATACGCCACGTTGGCCTACGAAGATAATTGGCCCTATACCGCCGATTACGATATGAACGACGTCGTCATTCATTATCGGATCACAGAAGTTCTTAAAGACGGAGAGATTAAAAAATCCTTTATCAAAGGGAGACTCGCGGCTTTTGGTGCAGATTATCACAACGGATTTGCAATTAGATTACCTAGATTAAGCCGTGACAACATTGATACCTCCCTTACTCGTCAAATACACAATGACAGTCAGCAGATAAACAGTGGTCTTGAGCTTGATAGCAATGAAGCCATATTTATCGTCTCAAATGAGCTAAACAAAGAAAAAGGGACAGACTGTCGCTATTTCAGAACCCTCTCTAATTGTCTGGAAAATGAATCATTTACATTTGAACTGCATATCTCAATCGTCGACGGTATTTCGGTTGATGACATAGCAAGCATGCCCTATGACCCCTTTATCTTCTCAACGCCAGGATACTATCACGGAGAAGGCCTTCCTCTTCATCCGGGCAGAAAATGGGAGGTTCATTTACCAGACCAAAGCCCAACCGAAAAATTTGATGGTGATTCCATGTGGGGGCTAGGTATTGATGCCAGTGATGCCAGCAACGAGATCTATTTTAAGACCGCAGACAACCTTCCATGGGCACTATTGATTACGGATGAATGGCAATGGCCATTAGAAAGGGTTGATCTGGTTAACGCCTACCCAGCATTTGCGACCTACGCAGAAAGCGGCGGTACGTTGGAAAAGGATTGGTTTATATCAAACAAAGCCGTCACAAACAAAATCTATCAGCCATAGGAGCCGCGTTATGAGAAAATTATGGATAATGTCATTGGTTTTACTTCAAGCTTGTGGCGGCGGCGGCGGTGGGTCAGATAGTGATTCATCTCCCTCAGCAGATACCCCTTCTGAATCAGACACGGATTCAGCCCAAGACATCGAACTCGTCGTGCTTCGAGATATGCAAGACCTCTCGATTCCCGATGGGTTCAGTTACAAAGCTATTCAAACCTATCAGTTGGACGTGAGTTTATCCGGGCTGTTCTCCACAAGAAGCTATCTGTCAATTTACTCGGGCTTTACGATGGGATCAGATGGCACTTATCAAGCCGACAACGGTAGCAAGGTTGCAGGGGGACCGTTAACATCCGGAGTAATAGACGTTTCATTTTCGTTATCAAGTTCTACTTCAGAGTTTCTAGTAGAGGTGTGGACCTACGATGGGAACCCACCTCTACAGAAGGTATTTTTAACCTCAGAAACTAGTTATATATGGCAAGAATAGTGTGATACTAATTACATTAATTATGTGTTCAAAATGAACTCGATTCCACAGACAGCTCAAGACATCCTTGTTCGCTTAGCAAAGGCCATTAGAGAGTATCTATACAACCACTAGAGACGTCGCTATTTAGAAGTAAAAGTGCAACGTAATTTGAAGGCAATACTGGGGATAAAAGAGATACAAACCGTTGGAGCCACGTTTATTTATTCAGGCACACAATCCGCACCAATTACAAACTGGCTCTCTTTTCCTTCTGCATCGTATATCACGGTGAGAGGGAATTGCTCTGCGTTCATACGGTAATTAACCGTCGACCCTTTATTGATGGTACTAGACATTCGGTTGCCTGAGTCGGACAAGAGCTTCAACTGTCCTCTTTCATCTTTAGAGGTGATAAGCAGACGTATTTGAGTATCTTGTTTACTGCAGTCGATGGAAAGGCCTCTATGTTCTATCATAGATTCACTTCCTATAGCGGAAAATGGGATGAGTAAAGCGGCGCATAGCGCCGCTTTTATTAACGAATAATACATATCAAAGATAGTATATATTAGTTTTGGATAATGGATACAGAGTTATTGTTTGAAGATACTAGGTTAACATTAGCCCAATCTTGAGACGTCTGTTGAACATAAATACCACTACCGCCATTATTCGTATTATTACGACTAGAGTTGATTAGTGAAATATTAGCACCTGAAGTACTTGAGTTCTGAAGTACTTCGATATCGTTATTGTCAGATGATCTTAGGTAAACATCAGCAATATTATTTCTATTTTGGTCAACGATAATCATGTTGCGGTCAGAATTAATCAAGTCTACGTCTGCCGTATTATTTATATTTTGTTCAACGCCAATCACATTACCGTCAGAATTGGTCAAGTTCACATCTGCACTGTTTCGACGAGATTGCGTAACCGCTACATCGTTGCCGTTAGAGCTTCTCATATTGACGAATGCACCGTTATCTCCAAAATAGTTGCCTCTATTTTGCTCGACATCAACCGTATTACCATTAGAGTTTCTAAGGTCTACTTCAGCAAGGTTCCAAGAAGCAGAATTTTGATCGACTGTTATACCGTTGTTATTAGAGTTCATTAAGTCAATGTAAGCTTCATCACCGCGATCTTGGGTTACAGTAATTGTATTATGGCTAGAAGCACCCATATTCAACTCTGTAAGGTTCCATTCCTCTTGAGTGATTGAAACGTTATTTCTATCTGACCCATTACGGATATCAACATACGCACCGCCCCAGTAACCATCGTTACCAGAAGCCTGTGCAATCGTCACTGTATTTCCATCTGAATGAGCGACTCTAACACCCGCATTGTTACTCTGCCCTTGCGTAATAGTCACATTGTTTCTATCAGCAGAAACCAAATCAACTACAGCTTCATTCTTATCAGATTCTGAAAGACCTGCTTGAGTAATAGTTACTTCGTTACCGTTTGAGCCAGCCCCTTTAACTTGCGCATCATCACTTTCGCCATTCTGCATCAAGCCAACCGTGTTTCTGCTACTACCATTCAACTGCACATAACCTTCATTACGTGAGCTTTGTTGCGTGATGGTGACAGCATTGCCGTTACCATTTGTAACACCAACAACCGCCGTGTTACCTTCAAGACCGTAAGGAGAAACGCTGTCTTGGTTAATTGTCACAGTATTTCTATCAGCACCCGTTAGGCTAACATCGGCTTGATTGTCACTATATTGGCTATTTACAAAGCTGCTTAGATCGTCAATGGCGACTTCAGTTCCTGATGAAGCCATAACGCTGCCTGTAGTTAATGCTAATGAGATAGCTATTGCTAATTTTTTCATAATAGACGTCCTTTATCCTTAGATATTATTAATATAGTTTTCAGTTACTGCTCAATACTGATATGTCGGCCCATGCTGCTCCATACAGCTATTTTGGACCCGCCATTCTGTTTGATGCTGTAGTTGGAACCACCACGGTCTACAACTAAAGCAACGTTGTTATCATTCATTTGTTCGATACTGATACTGCTAGAGCGACGGTTTTTATATTGTTGCTTGAGGAACGCTAGGTTATTGTCGCCCTCTTGCAAAATGTAGCCCTCTTGACCATTGCCACTTTGAACCAATAAAGCGGTATTGCCGTCTCCATCTTGTGTAATTAATCCCGTATTGTTAGAGCCATACTGAGACAAATACACGTTATTATCTGAGGAGCCAGATTTTATAACCACTCGTGCTTTATTAATTCCGCTACCAAAACCATCTTGATCAATCATTACTTGGTTATAACTTGCCCCTGTAATTTGTACATCGGCATAATTACTGTAATGGCTATCAAGCTCAGAGCCGGCTAATAGGTCAAACGAATCCGACCTGTCAAACCCTCCATCAACAATCTTGTCTGATGAGAAATCAAACGACGCTAAGGTCTCCATTGGAAATATCAGAACAATAGAAAGGGCTAAGACTTTGGGTATAACCTTAACAATCCTCATGTTGCACTCCCTGCTCCGTTGTTCCCTATGAACGCTTACATTATTGGATTTTGAAGAGGATTCGACAATAAACTTTAAATTGATTATTTAAGTTATTTATTTAGCTTTCGCATGAGTAAATTAAAAAAACACAGACAAATTTAATTAGATTTTTTCGACAGGACTAGTACGAAAGTTTACTTACACTTTTTATATTAGTAGCGACTAATTAAACGGTTTTATCTTAATCTGTATTTGACACAGAATTGACAGTCTTATTTTTAAGACTTATATACTTGGTTCATGAAACTAAACTTTCGTGATTGATAAATCTTCAATATAAAATTAAAATATAGCTATTAGATGAGTACCATTTTTATCTAACCTAAAAGCCTAACGTGGACATTAATATGACAAATAAAGTAGTCACTGTATTAACACTGTTTTCTACTCTTTTTTTCATCTCATCGGCTCTGGCTAAGATAGAAGATACAACACAGAAATTGGAACATGATAAACCGCTGGAAAACAACCAACAGCTTGAAGTGAAAAAACCAAGCTTTCAAAACTTTGATGAGGTTTCGGGATTAATTGTAGATAGGACAATGACGAGATTAGGAGAGGACTTCTACTTCTTTTTTTCTCAAAAACTGAATGACCGATACGAAAATGTAAAAGAAAACTTCGAGATTAGAGAAAGACCGACAGCACTTTCCGGAAGCATAGTCGGTGTTTATCATTCTGGAAAACCTATATATAGAGCAGCGCTTTCTCCTGGACGTCGACAAGCACAAGAAAAGGCCGATGAAGCAGTGAGTGCAGTGAGTGATTACATCATTAGATGGGAAGCCGAAAGACTATTTCAGGATACGTTTGACTTGGACCATGATGAGTTTTAATAGAAGAGGCAGGGATGAAAATTAAATTTACAATGAGTTTGCTGGTCTTTTTCGCATCCAGCACGATGGCATCAGAAATGATCTATACACCAGTGAACCCCAGTTTTGGTGGATACTCAGGGAACAGTACTCACCTTTTCGGTGTTGCCAATGCGATTAATGATTACAAAGCGCCAGCGTCTGAAGACTTATACGAAGAGGAATCTGCATTGGACAGATTGGCTTCGAGCCTGGAATCAAGGTTATTGAGTCAACTTTTGGCCGACATCGGCACGGGTAATACGACCGGTAGCCTTGTAACCGAAGACTTTACACTCAATGTTCAAGAAGAAGGTTCCGGGCTGGTCGTTATTATCGTCGACAACGAAACGGGTGAATCCACCAGAATCAATGTTAGCGGCCTTAACCCTGATTAATAATTTATCACAAGGAAGTACGATGAAAAGACTAATTACGGTCGTCACACTGTTGGTTTTAGCGGGATGCTCTAACTCTTTGAACATTCCTGATGCAGATGAAACGCCACGTCTTATGCCACGAGGAGCAACCTATTCGGATCTCGTTGCTTTACCTAGGCCAAGAGGGAAAATATTAGTATCAGTGTACGATTTTAGGGACCAAACTGGTCAATATAAACCCTCTCCTAACAGTAATTTCTCCACCGCCGTTCCTCAAGGTGGTACCGCTCTATTAACCACTTCTCTGCTCGACTCCAATTGGTTTATCCCTTTAGAAAGAGAAGGGTTACAGAACCTACTGACAGAACGTAAAATAATTCGTGCCGCACAGAAGAAAAACAAAAACCTTTCTAATCATGGTTCCGAATTAACGTCTTTAAGTTCCGCAAACGTGGTGATTGAAGGTGGTATTGTTGCTTACGACTCAAATGTCAAAACCGGTGGTTTTGGTGCTCGTTACTTAGGTATAGGCGGTGCGAGTGAATACCGTAGTGATATGGTCACCGTAAACCTTCGTGTGGTGGATGTGAGAACCGGCCAGATTTTATTAAGTGTGACTACCAGTAAAACCATTCTATCTTTACAGGTGACTGGCGATGTATTTCGATATGTTGACTACAAAGACTTGTTAGAAGTGGAAACCGGCTTTACAAATAATGAGCCCGTCAATGTCGCGGTGATGTCTGCGATTGACGCATCAGTCATACATTTGGTGGTTGAGGGTATTGAACGCGGTATGTGGCAACCAGCGAATCCAGAAGAAATGGACAATCCAATTATTAAAAGGTACTCACAAGAGAAACCTCAATTATTGTAATAAATACGACTTAACAAATGTATTAATGAAACGTATTAAAATAGATGCTCATGTTTATTCATGGGCATCTATTTTAATAATTTAGGGGTTAAGCAAGCTCTTCAGTTCCTATATTCCCCTTCGCCCAGATAAGCGCCTGAAGTCTATTTTTTACATTGATTTTTTTTAAACACATTGTGCAAATGTGTCTTCACTGTATTCTCGCTGACAAATAATTTTTCAGCAATCTGAACATTAGTATCACCTTTGCCGATCAGCTTGATGATCTGTTGTTCTCTCTTGGTTAGTTTGCCATAAGAGGAACTGGTTTTTACACTGGTGGTCTTGCGGTAATGCAGTATATATTGTTGCGCTAGCTTGCGACTTAACCAAAGTTCGCCACGCAATATCTTATCCATCCCCTGAGACAGCAGATGAATGTCATCACTGTTATAAAATACACCCACCAAGTTAGTCCAGTTTTTAAGGTCTGAATACTGGCAAGATTTATCACAGTTTATCAACGCTTCTCCGCTGTTGGGGAAGTGAGCATCTCGACATGCAGCGTACCGTTCTAGTCGCTCTTCGGAACAGACGCTCATATCAATCACAACCAAGCCCTTCACTTTTTTACCTTTAATGAACAGTGACTCTGATAGATGATTAATCGCAATAATATCGATAGAGGTATCAAGTGATTTTTCTAACGCATCCTTTAGCAACGAGGACTGCAGACTATTCTCTGTTATGAGTGTAATAGTCTCATAGACTTTTTTTTCATTTTTCATAACTTCACTATTTTTTATTATATAATTCATAGACAACTCATTCCCCCACTAGGGAATACATCAAAAATATGAATAGTTA
>LLEJ01000010.1_pt1 | contig 23629 bp, 19 predicted proteins | sample 595831 | NCBI WGS metagenome assembly LLEJ01 (sample SAMN02919310, study PRJNA255460) | bioreactor metagenome | biome: chemostat; feature: culture 2011_10.1; material: sediment; isolation source: day101 10degC chemostat 2011 inoculated with Wadden Sea sediment taken from... | place: Germany: Bremen... | reverse complement strand
AAAAGCTATCTGAATACCTAATTGAAAACCCAGGTGAAGCGAAAATCGTCTGTGGTAAAATTATTGATGCCGCTCGTGCTCGTGATGCTGCACGTAAAGCGCGTGAGATGACTCGCCGTAAAGGCGCTTTAGATTTGGCTGGCCTTCCCGGTAAGCTTGCTGATTGTCAGGAAAAAGATCCTGCTCTTTCTGAACTATATATTGTGGAAGGGGACTCTGCTGGCGGTTCAGCCAAGCAGGGACGTAATCGTAAAAACCAAGCTATTCTTCCTCTAAAAGGTAAGATTCTTAACGTTGAAAAAGCACGTTTCGATAAGATGCTCTCTTCACAAGAAGTTGCTACTCTTATAACGGCTCTTGGTTGTGGTATTGGTCGTGATGAATATAACCCGGATAAACTGCGTTATCACAACATCATTATCATGACGGATGCGGATGTCGATGGTTCTCACATTCGTACCTTACTGCTAACCTTTTTCTATCGTCAAATGCCTGAGCTTATTGAGCGTGGCTATATCTATATTGCTCAGCCACCGCTATATAAAGTGAAAAAAGGCAAGCAAGAACAGTACATCAAAGATGAAGATGCAATGGACCAATATCAGGTGTCACTTGCACTGGATAATGCAGAATTGCATGTCAATGCTAATGCACCCGCTATTATTGGCGAAGCGCTTGAAAAGCTTGTTCAACAATATAATGCTGGCATGAAGTTGGTGGATCGAATGACTCGCCGTTATCCTTATGCTCTGGTACATGAATTAGCCTATGTTCCTCGTCTTACTGTTGATATGTGTCAGGATGCCGCTGAAGTTGAGGCGTGGGGTAAACATTTCGTTGAACAGCTGAAAGCAAAAGAAGCAGGTGCAAGTCAATATCGCTTAGAGGTTGAAAGGCATGAAGAGTTAAATGTTTCTTTAGCGAAAATTGTTATTCGTACACATGGTGTAACGCATGAATACGTTATTGGTTTAGATCTACTTGCTACCAAAGAATACGATAAGTTAGCGTCTCTATCAGAGGCTCTAGACGGATTAATTGAAGAAGGTGCTTACATCAAGCGTGGAGAGCGTACTCTACAGATAGAGAGCTTTGCCGAAGCGCTTGAATGGCTGAAAAAAGAGTCTCGTCGTGGTTTAAGCTTACAGCGATACAAAGGTCTAGGTGAAATGAACCCAGATCAACTTTGGGAAACGACAATGGATCCAGATACTCGTCGTATGTTGCAGGTGAAGATTGAAGATGCTGTTGGTGCGGATCAATTATTCACAACGCTAATGGGTGATCAAGTTGAACCTCGTCGTAATTTCATTGAAGATAACGCATTGAAAGTTGCCAACCTCGACGTGTAGTATCTAAACGTCACTTTTGATTACTTAATGTTGATAAAAAACACTGTCGAGAGGCAGTGTTTTTTTGTATGGCTACCCATTAAGACTGATTTATACCAATCTGGAAAATTAACGATTCAGGAAGATGGTTACCATGGAACGTGAAATTATTACCTTTTGCCCTTGAAACCCATTTTTTTAGCACTCATATATAGTTATGAAGAGATGCCGATAGGGTCTCTACATCGCTCGTCCAGAATGGAGAGCACACAATTTAACTTTGCAAATTAGACGGACATGTCCAGAAGGAATGTTTTGTTCTAACCCCTTAGATACTCCTTGAATGAGTGTATTTAAGGCTATTGCTTATTATGAGGATAGAATTATGAGAACTGTAGATTTCGCACCACTTTACCGCAACGCTATTGGCTTTGACCGTTTGTTTGACTTGATGGAAGCCGGTGCTACTAAAAACGCTTCTAACGGTTACCCTCCGTATAATATTGAACAACAAGACGAAAATAAGTACCGTATTACTATGGCAGTAGCGGGATTCGCTGACGAACAACTCGATATTACTCAAAAAGAAAATATGCTTATTGTTCGCGGAGAGCGTAAAGATGAAGAAGAGAAGAAATATGTATACCAAGGTATTGCCGAGCGCGACTTTGAGCGCAAGTTCCAGTTGGCTGATTATGTAAAAGTAGTCGGAGCGATGATGGAAAACGGTCTACTTCACGTTGACTTAGAACGTGAAATTCCTGAAGCAATGAAACCACGTAAGATTGCTATAAATGGTAATAATCTTATAGAGGGAAAGTAACCCATTCCTCTTTACGTTGAAGTAGATTAAGAGCGCCGATAGGCGCTCTTTTTAGATCGATGTTATAGGGTATAAAATTATACCAATTACACTAAACAACTTATCAGATGAAATGTATTCGATAGAGCAGACATCAAAGGCCACGGATGGCCTTTGCTAAGCGAACAAGGACGTCTTGAGCGGTCTGTGGAATCGAGTTCATTTTGAACACATAATTAATGCAATTAGTATTAGAGGCTTTCACCCAAAAATATTTCTGTTTCTAGTTCAATAACTGGCTCGGTAATTGGGTCACCTGGGTTTAGGATTCTTTTTAGCAGTTGTTCTGCCGCTATTTTACCAATGTCTTCCCTAGGGGTTATAACCGTCGCTAGAGTCGGTGACACTACTGAGGCAATATTGTGACCGTGAAACCCAACTATGGATATATCTTCTGGTACACGAATACCCTGTTTTAGGCACTCGAATAGTGCACCTATTGCTAAGTCATCATTGGTGCAGTATATGCCATCAATTAATGGGTTTTGCTCTCTTGCTCGTCGAAATAGCTCTGAGCCAACAGAATAAGACGAGGCTTGCTTGGTGCTGATAATGGTTGGAGTTAAGCCTACTTCTCTAATTGTCTGTTCAAAGCCACTGATTTTTTGTTTGGTTCTTTCATCCATACGAGCAGCAAGGTAAGCGATATTTTTTCTGCCTTTCGCCAGTATTAATTTGGTGATAGTGACGCTAGCAGCAAAGTTATCAAATCCTACCGCTTGTTGGAGTGGTGGGGATGCCGAATCCATGATTTCAACAACGGGGGTACCCGTTGCCTCAAGCATTTTTATTGAACGTTCAGTATGATAGCTCTCAGAAAGAATTATTCCGTCTACATTGTATGAAAGCAACGTCTCTATCCGTTTCTCTTCTGCGCTTTTGCTATAGCCATAGTGAGCCAACATCGCTTGGTAGCCGAGAGGTTCAATAACGGCTTCTATACCGCGTAAAACTTTATCAAATACTTGGTTAGTTAGAGATGGAAGTAGGACGCCTATGGAATAGCTTTTTGACTTTGAAAGTATGTCGGGGGCCCTATTGGGTACGTACCCAAGCTCTTCAACTGCTTTTGCTATTCCTTCTCCGATCGCTTTTGATACTTTATCGGGATCACGTAAATATCGGCTTACCGTCATTTTGGTAACACCTACTTGATCTGCTATGTTTTGTAATGTAGGACGTTGTTTTTTTGCAGTCATAAATTAATTAACTGATCCCTCATGTTTTGTATCAGATCTGGTCTGCTTATTTTTAATCAATAATATGTCATTCCACTAGGTAAGTTAATCATAAAGGAGAAAAAGCTTCTTATATTATTAGTTAGATGCGACCTTGAGCGCGTCTTTGGTTAGCTGTGTGATTCTATCCCATTGACCATTATCAATAGCATTCATTGGAAGCATCCAAGTACCTCCGACGGTTTTTACACAAGTCAGTGCTTGGTATTCACTTAGGTTGAGGGCGTTAATTCCTCCGGTTGGGCAGAAACTAACTTGAGATAGAGGTGCAGATATAGCCTTCAATGCTTTTGCTCCACCATTTGCTTCTGCAGGAAAGAATTTGAAGTGGTCATAACCTAAATCCATAGCATTCATTATTTCTGTCGGTGTCGAAACTCCGGGAATCAATGGGATGTTTTGCTTAGCGGCATGTTCAAGTAGCTTAGTTGCCGATCCTGGTGAAATAATAAACTGAGATCCGGCATTAACGGCGGCATCGTATTGTTCAGCAGTTAAAACGGTACCTGCTCCCACCAAGGCCTCTGGTAATGCCGTTGTTATTGCTCTAATTGCCTCTAACGCGACATGGGTTCTTAATGTGACTTCAAATATTTTTATACCACCGTCAAATAGAGCCTTTGCCAGTGGCACGGCATCCTCAATTCTTTCAATTACCATCACTGGTACGATAGGTGAGATCGAAAATACTTCTTGTGGTGTCATTGACCAGTTCATTTTTGTTTCCTAATAAAAGATACTTGCGCCTTCTTCTGCGCTAGATATGTTTTTCCTGAATAAGTTGAATAATTCTCGACCACTACCAAACAAGTCCTGCTCGTTATCAAAAGGTAACGAAAGTCTGTCGTCAATGTCGTTAAGTACGTTTACATGACCAGTCTGTCCATTAACTTCTATCACATCTCCGTCGCGAAGCTTAGAAAGCAGTCCGCCTTTAATCGATTCTGGTGTCATGTGAATAACAGCGGGTACCTTGCCTGACGCACCTGAAAGGCGTCCATCTGTAAGTAGTGCCACTTTCAAACCCGCATTCATCAGGTTTCCCATTATGGGCATTAATTTGTGTAGCTCTGGCATGCCATTAGCGGCTGGACCATTATTCCGAACCACAATCACAGTGTCTTCTTTAAACAACCCTTGTTGGTAGGCGCTTACAACATCATGTTGTGAGTTGAACACGGTCGCTGGCGCTGTGATTAATTGATCGGCAATGTCTACGGCGCTTACTTTCATTATTCCTCGTCCTAAATTACCAGATAGAACCTTTAGGCCACCTTGTGCACTAAAGCTACTTGAACTGGAAGCAATGATGTTTTTATCCATACTCTCTTTAACTTGAGAGAAGAAAATTTGATTATCATTATCCAGTTCTGGGTAGGTTAAGTAATCCAACATCGTTCCGTAGACAGGATTAGCATCCATAAATATGAGATGTCGTTGATTCAAAATATTCATTAAACAAGGAACACCGCCAGCTTGATGGAAGGCATTAATATCGGCATGGCCATTGGGGTACATTTTGACGAGAAGAGGGACGACTTGAGAAAGGTCATTTATATCATCCCAAGTCACTATCCAACCAGCAGCGCGAGCAGTGGCGACGAGATGAATGGTATGATTCGTACTGCCCCCAGATGCAAGTAGTGCAACTAAACCATTGATCACTGATTTTTCGTCGACAACTTTTGCCAGTGCTTTGCTCCCATAGTTAGCCGTGCTGGTGGTCGCGATATGGGTTGATATTTTTTCTGTTAACTTGTCTCTAAGTGGAGAATGAGGAGGAACAAAGGCCGAACCCGGTAGCATGAGTCCCATCGCCTCCATTACGAGTTGGTTAGTATTTGCGGTGCCGTAGAAAGTACAGGTACCAGATGAGTGGTAAGCCTTGCATTCCATATTTTGTAGATCAGCTTTATCCAACTCCCCCGCAACGAATTTTTGTCTGGTTGCTACCTTTTCAGAATTACTTATTCCAGTAGACATGGGGCCAGTTGGAACAAAGGCCGTCGGTAAATGCCCAAAGGCGAGGGCACCGATAAGTTGCCCAGGGGCTATCTTGTCACATACGCCAAGTAAAAGCGTTCCGTCATAAGTATTGTGGCTTAAAGAAAGAGCGGTAGATTGTGCAATAAGATCTCTGGAAAACAACGATAGCTCCATACCATCATTTCCTTGGGTAATACCGTCGCACATAGCGGGGACTCCACCCGAAACTTGAGCCGTATTTCCTAGTGGAGACAAAGATTCCTTAATTATAATTGGATAATTTAAATAAGGAGTATGGGCACTGACCATATCATTGTAGGACGTTATTATTGCCAAATTTACTTTAGTAAAATCAAGGATGGCTAGTTTGTCGTCATAGGCAGAAGAAGCAACGGTGTGGGCTAGGTTTCCACAAGCTAACGTTGAACGCACTTTTCCTTTCACGGCCTGTTTTTCTATTGTTTTAAGATACTGACGTCGTGTTTCTATGCTTCTGTTTTTGATGTTTTCCGTTACTTCATAAATAACAGCGTTAATAGTCATTCTTATTTACCAAAGAGGCTGTTGCCCCAAGTTCCACGAGTACAATTAAAGGTCAATATTTTGTAATATTTGATCAATAATTTTCTCTGGTGTGTTTGAAATATCGACGTATAGAGCTTCAGATTTACTAGGTTCAATGAGTGTATTGAATTGGCTCTCTAGCATTGAAGCACCTTTAAAGTAATGACCTTTACGTTTTTTGTGCCTTTGCCATATGGTGTCAAATTCGCCTTTTAAGTAGATAAATTGCAAGTCTGGACAGTTTTTCCTTAACGTCTCTCTGTACTCTGGTTTCAGAGCCGAGCAAGCAACAACTAGGTTCGGTTCTTTAACTATGATGCTATTTAAAGTCTCAAGCCAAGAGCGACGGTCATCGTCAGTCAAAGGGATACCATTCTGCATTTTTTCTACATTTACGGGTGGGTGAAAATCATCCCCATCATAAAATGAGATATCAAGTTTATTGGCGAGCGCTTCCCCTATGGAGGATTTACCACAGCCAGAAACACCCATAACTACATATTTTTTTGTCATAATGCTTACTCAAATATTGGACTTGCCGACAAATTACTGCCACCAAAGAGCGAGTTGTGGGAAAGCGATAACTAGGCATAAAACGCTAATCTGCAATGCTATAAACGGAAGTAATGCTGTAAAAATTTCTCCTAAACTAATATCTTTTGGTGCGACAGATTTTAAGTAGAATGCGGCTGGACCAAATGGAGGAGAAAGAAACGCTACTTGCATGTTTAAGCAGAAGACCACACCGAACCAGACAGGATCCATACCTAGTCCGACGATGATGGGTACAAATATAGGCATAGTTAGAAGAGCAACACCAACCCAATCCAAGAACATACCAAGCACGAATAGGATGACCATCATAATGACAAGTGTGGTCATAGCATGACCACCACTAAGTGTGAGGATAGTTTGTTCTACAAAGTCGATACCTCCCATCAGGTTGTATACGCCAACGAGTGCAGATGCACCGATACCAATCCACATAATCATTCCGCAGGTGCGCATGGTCGCAATGGCTGAATCTTTCACCATAGATACGTTTAGCTCACCGCGAATAGCGGCACTTATCGCAATACCTACTACACCTAGTGCGGAAGCTTCAGTAACAGAAGCAACACCCGTGTAAATACTACCTAGTACGGTTGCAACTGAAAGCAACGGAAAGAAAAGTGCTTTAAAGTAACTTGGTTTGTTTTTCGCGTCCTCGGCTAGTTCCGCGTCTGTTGGTAGTGGTGCTAGCGCAGGGTTTAATCTGCAGCGTATAAGAACATACGCAATATAGAACATCGCTAAGATGAAGGCGGGTAAAAATGAAGCTTTAAACAAGTCACCAATTGAAACGGAAGCGGATAACCCATAAATAATGAGGACGATACTCGGTGGGAGCATAGTGCCCAACGCACCACCAGCACATGTTGTCCCTATTGCTAGTTTTCTGTCGTAGCCGAGTCTGAGCATTTGCGGTAAGGCGAGAATACCGAGTAATACGGTTTCTCCACCGATAACACCCGACATAGAAGCAAGAATAACGGCAACGATTAACGTTTGTACCGCAACACCACCTCGAACTTTACGGCCAACACTCTTCATTGCGTCAAATAAATCTTGGGCAATCCCTGAACGATCCAAAAGAGCGGCCATTAGGACAAACATGGGGACGGCTAAAAAGACATAACCGCTCACAAAACTAAAAACTCGGCTGGTAATCAGGGGTAAGGCATCAACGCCAAACCAACCTAAGGTAAACACTAATGCAACTAAACAGGTAACAAAGGCAAGCTGCATTCCTGTTAGCAGTAACCCTATCATTAGTGCAAGCATTAAAAGGCTGCCATAAGCAATGCCTATAGAAGATAAATCAAACATCTTTTGCTTTCCTTAATTCCTGAATTTCATTGATAAGGTGCAAAATGAATTGCACAAACATTAAGCAAACGGTGAGTAAAATGATCCCTTTGAGCAATGCTGGAAAAGGGGGGTTCCATGCTGTACCCGATGTTTCTAAATGAAACTCACCCCATGGTGTAAACCAAGCGCTTTCGACCATTTGAAATGCAGCATAACTAAGCAAACCAGAAAAAATCAGACCAGCGATATGATGGAAAATATTTAAGTAATGACGGGTTCTTTGAGATACCAAGTCGTATATCAAAACAACTCTGACGTGTTTATCTGTCGCGAGTGCATAGATACCGCCAATAGCGAACAGAGAGCCGCCTAAAAAGGACGCTGTTTCATGTACCCATATTGTGGGTGAGTTAAAAAGATAGCGACTAAGGACTTCATAAAAAGAGATAACAACGGTAAATACAAAAAATAAGCTTAGCAATTCACTTGTCTGTGCAATAAGTTTATCGAGTCTGTTTTTGGGCATTTCTTCAGGTGAAGAGAGCTGAGATTTTGAGTCTTTCATAACGATTAATCCAAGAAAAGTAGGGAGGTTTATCCTCCCTATATATGAGCAACTTATAGAAGCCCTGCTTCTTCTAGGTAAGAAGTAATAGAGTTGTATACTTTCTTCGCGTTTGGAGAGCCTTCTGCGTATGTTTTCCATTCACCCATTGCAATCTGACGGAATTTTTTGCGCTCAGCGGCTGGCCAGTCATGAATGGTAATATCAGGATTAGCTCGTGCCTCTTTAACGGCTTTTTGATCGGCAATTCGAAGTTGAGTCGTTATATCCTGAGCAAAATCTCGAACAGATACCGTCATGATGGCTTGTAGATCCATGGGTAGTTTGTCCCATTTCTTTTGGCTCATCGATATGTCAATGGTTGGAAGAGAGTGAAAGCCGGGTTGAACTGGATGTGGCGCAATATCGTTCATTCCTGCTTTTTGGTTGGTTGAAAAAACTGTGTAGTCAGCGGCATCAATAACGCCTTTGCTTAATCCGGTGAATACTTCTGAACCTGGAAGGTTTACTGGCGAAGCGCCTGCAGCTGCGAATACTTTCTGCACTAGCCCTTCAGGTGCGCGGAGCTTGAGGCCTTTAAGGTCTGCTACACTATCGATTGGTTTCTTAGAAACAAATGATTCGACACCTGTTGTTGACCCCCCGATGTATTTAACGCCATATGGTGCATAAAGCTCAGTCATCAATTCATAACCACCACCATAATTGATGTACTCAAGTAGCTGACGAGTATCAGACCAGGCACCAACCATGTTACCGATAAGCCCAAATGCTGGGTCCTTACCAGAGAAATAACCTGTTGCCGTAATATGACCGTCTAAAACGCCCATTTTTATAGAATCTAGAGTTTCCGTGTGCTTAACGACTGCACCTACAGGTAACAGGTCAATTTCTATTCGACCTCCAGACATTTTCGAAACGCGCTCAGTCCATTCTTTCTGTACTTGGAAATTTTTGTCGCCAGATGGATCACTGGATTGGAATTTAAAAGTAAAATCTGCTGCAAGTGCTGATGTTGATATTAGTGCAACAGCAATAGCAGTAGTCAGGTTTTTTATTGTGTGTTTCATAGGGTAAGTCCTTTCATGAAATTAAGTGTTTCGGCACTATTTGTCTGAATGTTACCGGGAACATTGGAATGTTATCGGTAACATGAGGGGTAAGTCTATTACATTGATCACAGTTTTAGATTTATTGTTTATTATGTGAACAATGTTCAACTAGCTGGGTTAAATGAAAATGAAGATACAAAAAAAGTGGTATCTGAGTACCACTTTTGGATTGATAGGGTATGAGTATTGAGCCCTTACTCTTGATATGCCTTTGATACTTCTTCTGCAATGATCGTAATACCATCTCGCATACTTTGTTCATCTTGCACATAGTTCATGCGTATACATTGGCGAGTATGCGCCCAGTCGGTGCAATCTTGTCCAAAGAAAAAGTATTCGCCTGGAATAATCAACACACCACGAGCTTTAAGTCGTGCATAAAGCTCTTTTGACGTGATCGGCAGTTCATCAAACCAAAGCCACAAAAATATAGCACCTTCGGGTTTATGTATTTTGAATCTAGGGTCTTTGATGGACGCTCTGAGCAGCTCTACAGCATGCTTTGCTTTTTGTTGATAGAACGGTTTAATGATCATCTGGCTAAGTTGTAATAAATCACCAGATTCTATCATATGGGTGCCAATGGCTGGCCCTATTCCACTAGGCGCTAAGCTTATAATACCGTTTATATTGGCTATGGCTTGAGTCACTTCTTCATTCGCGATCACTATGCCACATCGAACACCCGGTAAGCCGAGTTTAGATAAGCTCATACATAGAATTGTATTCTGATTCCAGAACGGTTTCACTTCTTCGAAGATGATGTTAGGAAACGGGGTTCCATAGGCATTATCTATGATGAGTGGAATATTGTTTTTGCGCGCAAGTTCGTCCAGTTTTTCAATCTCTGTATCGGTGAGCACATTACCCGTTGGATTGGTTGGGCGGGAGGCGCATATCGCGGCAATAGAGTCATCTACTTTTAATTTTTCGAAATCGATATGGTACTTGAACAACCCGTTATCGAGCTCTGTTATTTCTGGACGATAGGAAACAAAAATATCATCGCTAAGCCCTGAGTCACCATACCCAATATATTCTGGTGCGAGTGGAAGCAGTATTTTCTTTTCTGTTCCGTCAGCATGTGTACCTGCTAAAAGGTTGAATAGGTAAAAAAATGCGCTTTGACTGCCGTTAGTTAAGCTGATGTTTTTTTCAGTAATTGGCCAGCCGTAGGTATCACTTAGTAGTTTTGCTAAAGCCTTTACAAAGGCGTCTTTACCTTGAGGGCCATCGTAGTTCGCCATGGCTTCAACGAGTTTGCCATTGGCGAGCATATCGCTACTGGCTTGGTGGAAGTAATCGAGCATTGCCGGGATCGCGGCAGGGTTGCCACCACCGAGCATAATAGCACCAGGGGTGCGGAGGCCTTCGTTTAGATCCCCCATTAGTTGGGTTATTCCGGAATGTCGATTAAATTTTTCACCAAACTTAGAAAATTGCATACTAGGATTTCCTGACGGTTTTAGTTCTTATTTGTTGTATTTAAAAAAAAGCCCGTTCTTTGAACGGGGCTTTAGGTTCAAGGGTCTACCCCGTTATTTTTGCAAAAGCGAAATGTCAGCGATTTGCAGGAAGAGATTGCGCAGCTTGTTGAGCAACGTCAAACGGTTCTTCTTAAGGGCTTCATCTTCTGCCATCACCATGACGGAGTCGAAGAAGGTGTCGACAGGTTCACGTAGATCAGCCAGTTTGCTTAATGCGCCTTGATAATCACCAGTTGCATAAGCGGGTTCAAGTGCTTCAGCCATCACTTCTACATTTTCAGCGAGTGCTATCTCCGCATCTTCTTTAAGTAGAGCAAGGTCGATCTCTTCGGATAGCTCGCCATCAAATTTAGCTAAGATATTGCCTACACGTTTGTTGGCTGCCGCCAAAGATTCTGCGGCATCTAATTCACGGAAGTGAGAAACCGCTTTAACGCGTTGATCAAAATCGGTTGGTTTTGTTGGTCGACGAGCGAGTACCGCTTGGATGATATCAACGCTAAAGCCTTCGTCTTGGTACCAAGCACGGAAGCGACCAAGCATAAACTCGATGACATCATGTTCCACATTCTTGTTCGTCAGTTTATCGCCAAATGAAGCCTTCGATTCTGCAATTAACTCAACTAAATCTAAGTTGTAGCCATTTTCAACAATGATACGCAGCACCCCTAAAGATGCACGACGTAGAGCGAACGGGTCACTGCCTTTTGGTGCTTTACCAATACCGAAAATGCCGACAATGGTATCGAGCTTATCTGCCATAGAAACAGCAGAGGAGATACCAGAACTTGGTAAATCATCGCCAGCAAAGCGCGGCATATACTGTTCGTTTAGTGCAATTGCGACCTCTTCGTCTTCACCATCATGACGAGCATAGTGCATACCCATAACACCTTGAGTATCAGTAAACTCAAATACCATAGAGGTCATAAGGTCGCATTTGGCAAGAAGGGCTGCGCGAGTTGATTTTTCAACATCCGCACCAATGTGCTTAGCGATATGGCCAGCCAATAACACAATGCGATCGGTTTTATCTTTAATCGTACCAAGTTGTTTCTGGAATATAGCGGTTTCCAGTTCAGGTAGGCGATCGATTAGAGGACGTTTGCGGTCGGTATTAAAGAAAAACTCAGCATCAGCAAGGCGTGGGCGAACCACTTTTTCGTTGCCCTCGATGACTTGACGAGGATCTTTAGACTCGATGTTTGATACAAAGATAAACTTAGGAAGAAGATTTTTGTTCTCGTCGTAGACCGGAAAATACTTCTGGTCGCCTTTCATCGTATAAACCAGGGCTTCTGAAGGAACGTTAAGGAACTCTTGTTCAAAAGATGCGGTTAGAACAACGGGCCATTCCACAAGCGAGGTAACTTCTTCTACTAGGTCATCATCTAAGTCGGCAATACCGCCAACAGCTTGGGCTGCTTTTTTAGCATCGGCAAGAATGATCGTTTTACGAGCTTCGTAATCGACCATTACTTTACCACGCTCTTCGAGAATGACCGGGTATTGATCGGCATTGTCTATCGTAAATTCAGCTTCACCCATGAAGCGGTGTCCGCGAATAGTACGACCAGATGCGACACCAAGAATGTCACCTTGGATAAGCTCGTCACCAAGTAGGATGGTTAGAGTCTTAACTGGACGAATAAACTGTGTTTCTTTGTTACCCCAACGCATTGGTTTAGCAATTGGCAGATTGGCTAACGCTTTAGCCGCTAACCCGACTACTAATTCTTGTACTGGCTTACCTTTGACTTCTTGTTTAAATAGAAGCCATTCGCCTTTATCTGTTTTTAGTCGATCGGCTTGTTCTGCAGTAATACCGTTACCACGGGCCCAACCTTGAGCTGCTTTGGTTGGGTTTCCATCAGCATCAAAAGCGACAGAAATAGCGGGGCCACGTTTTTCTACCACTTTATCCGCTTGCCCTTCCGCGAGGTCACTGATTTTCAATGCCAGTCTACGAGGAGAGGCGTACCACTTCACACCTTGGTGAGTCAGTGATGCACTTTTAAGTTCAGATTCAAAGTTGCTAGCAAACGCTTCAGCGAGTGTGCGCAGTTGCGTTGGAGGTAGCTCTTCAGTACCTAATTCAATTAGAAAATTCTTAGCCATGACTATTTCTCCTCATCCTTGTTCTTACACATTGGGAAACCCAAAGCTTCACGAGATGCGTAATACGCTTCTGCTACTGCCTTAGTTAAGTCACGAATACGAAGGATATAGCGTTGACGTTCAGTCACAGAAATGGCTTTACGAGCATCAAGCAAGTTAAAAGCGTGCCCAGCTTTTAAAATACGCTCATAAGCAGGAAGAGATAGAGGCTTTTCTAATGCCAAAAGTTCTTTACACTCTTTTTCGCATTGATCAAAGAAAGTGAATAAGAAATCGACATCAGCGTGTTCAAAGTTATACGTAGACTGTTCAACTTCGTTTTGGTGGAAGATATCACCGTAAGTGGTTTTTCCTAGTGGGCCGTCAGACCATACCAAGTCATAGACAGAATCAACATCTTGAATATACATAGCAAGACGTTCGATGCCGTAAGTTATTTCGCCAGTGACAGGTTTACACTCAAGGCCACCTACTTGTTGGAAGTAAGTAAATTGAGTAACTTCCATACCGTTTAACCAAACTTCCCAGCCTAAGCCCCACGCACCTAGTGTTGGGTTTTCCCAGTTATCTTCAACAAAACGAATATCGTGAACGAGTGGATCGACCCCTAGTACTTCAAGAGAGCCAAGATAAAGCTCTTGAATATTATCGGGAGAAGGTTTGATGATAACTTGGAATTGATAATAGTGCTGTAGGCGGTTCGGGTTTTCACCATAGCGGCCATCTGTAGGGCGGCGTGATGGTTGAACATAAGCGGTAGCAATTGGCTCTGGGCCAAGCGCTCTTAAGCACGTCATAGGGTGAGAAGTACCTGCACCCACTTCCATGTCTAGGGGTTGAACAATAGTACAACCTTGTGTTGCCCAATAATCCTGCAGCGCGAGGATCATACCTTGAAAGGTTTTGATATCGTATTTTTGCATAGTCAGGTTCGCGCGATTCTTCTGTCTGTTTATACCGGTCATATTTGAAGTTGCTGCTACGTTAACCGCTCTCATTCATTTAGTGTCTCTAATGCTTATAAGGGGTCATTCGTTTGTTGCTTTATCGCGACTTCTACTATTTAAGGTACAGTGGAAAATAACGTTAAAGTATAGCGATATATTGTCTATGGGAGTAGACCAAATATTGTTTATTTATCGAACGGAGGGAAGAATTTTTGTATTTATTGATATTTATTATTGTTTTCACGTTGAAAAGGCTATTTTTCAACGTGAATAATAAATATAGAATGTGGGTATTTGACGGCTAATGCTACTTGAGTCCTTTCTTTATCAAATACTCATAGGGGGCGGTTTCTGTTTGTGCTGCCAAAAGTTGATGATCCATAAAACGACAAAAGCTAGGAATGTCTCTTGTTGTTGAAGGGTCATCTGCTTTAATAAACAAAACCTCGCCGTCTTGCATGTTTCTCATTGTCTTCCTGACCATCATGACTGGTTCTGGACATCTTAATCCTTCAGCTTCTAGAGTTTTGTGTGCTACAGCTGTATCGAGTGTCATTACTTCATTCTCTGTCTAATTCTTAATGCTGATAATACTGCCGGAAAAAAAATATTCAATAAAAGCTTGGCAAATGTAAAAAAAGTCGCTACATTTAATTAACAAGTGCGCAACATCATTCCAGTATGTTCTAGCACTATTCCAATTTTTCTTGGGCTTCCCCGCTGAAAGGCGGGATTTTTTTTGCCTAAAGAAAAATGATTGAACCAGTGTAGTATATAAAGCAGAACCTATTGATAAGAGTAGTGTACTTTGGAACTGGAAGATATTTATCGACGCGATTTGAATTTGCTGGTGGCGCTTCGTGTCCTTATTGAAGAAAGAAGCGTAAGCAAAGCGGCATTGAGGCTAAATTTGAGTCAGTCGGCGATGAGCCGCGTATTAGGTCGTTTGAGAAATCTCTTAAATGATCCATTATTTACTCGCCAAGGACAGCAGTTACTACCCACTGAAAAAGCGTTAGAGATAGATAGCGCGTTGGGAGAGCCGCTCGAATCCCTGCGTTCTCTTCTGTCAGAGAAAGAATTTGACCCTAAAAGTTGTACGCAGTCTTTCACTATCGCGACAACTGATTATGCGATGCAGACAATACTGCCATTCGCGTTACCACGTTTGTACCGTGAAGCCCCCAATGTATCTCTCGATCTCTTACCCCTTCAGCACGATCAGTTAATGTACCAACTGACCACTCAAGGGGCAGATCTTGCGATTTGTCGACCCACAAGCTCAATCGATTCATTGCATAGTGAGATACTCGGTAGGGTAGGCGTGTTTTGTATGGTATCGAATTCACATCCCTTAGCTGATTTTGAACTGACTCTTGATGATTACCTTCGTTATCCTCACGCTACGATAGCGATAAGTGATGGGGTGAAAGCACTAATAGATCTGGCTTTAAAAGATCAACCAGCGAGAAAAACCGTAATACGTGCATACCATTTAGAGGCGGCTTTGGCAGTAATCGATACTATCCCGCTTATTATAACGGTCCCGGCTGACCTAGCTTATCTGGTTGCGGAAAGGTATAACTTGGTTATTAAGCCACTACCATTTGAATTTATACCATTTGAATATTCGATGATCTGGCACCCTAGATGTGAGCATTCGCCAGCTCAGGAGTGGTTAAGGAACCTTCTAAAAGAAGAGTGCGGAAAATTAATTGCTAAGCGGGTAGGGGACTTGGGATTAGAGGGGTAGTTATTTACTGTGAATATAACAAGGTGCTACGTTCACAGTAAATACAAATTTGACCAGTACTATAGGCTTATAGTTTGATCACGACACGACCGGTTACTTGACCATTGGTAATGTCTTCTGCGTATTTTGGTGCATCTTCAAGTGAGATCTCAGTACAAGCTTGTTCAAAGTAGCTTTCAGGTAGAAGCTTGGTCAGTTTATCCCAAGCCGCAATACGCTTCTCTAGAGGGCAAGATACAGAGTCAACACCTTGAAGGCGAACGTTACGCAGGATAAATGGCATTACTGTTGTTGGCAGATCAAAGCCACCCGCCAATCCACAAGCAGCAACCGCACTATTGTAATCCATTTGCGCCAATACCTTAGCAAGTACCTTACTTCCTACGGTATCAACGGCGCCAGCCCAAATTTGTTTTTCTAATGGGCGGGCTGGTTCTTCAAATTCAACGCGATCGATTATTCGGTTAGCGCCTAACTTCTCTAGTAGTGGTCCGTTCTTTTCAACACGTCCAGTAACCGCCGCGACTTTATAGCCAAGTTGAGCGAGTAATGTGACGGAGACAGAACCGACACCACCGCTTGCACCTGTAACCAGTATTTCTCCATCTTCTGGTTTTACATCTGCATCAATCAGTGCCTGAACACATAACATAGCGGTGAAACCTGCTGTACCGACCATCATCGCTTTTTTACTATTGAGGCCTTTAGGCAAAGGAACAAGCCAATCCGCTTTTAAGTTGGCTTTTTCCGCCATACCACCCCAATGATTCTCACCAACCCCCCAACCGGTAAGCACAACTTCATCGCCTTCTTGATAGCGAGAATCATCAGAGCTGATAACCTTTCCCGCAAGGTCTATACCGGGAACCATAGGGAAGTTACGAATGATTCTGCCTTTGCCTGTAATCGCTAACCCATCTTTATAGTTCAAAGATGTGTAATCAACCGCAATTAAAACCTCCCCTTCAGGAAGTTGAGTTTCATCGATCTGCTCAACAGCAGCAAGTGTGCGTTTGTCTTCTTGTTTTAGAACTAAAGCGTTAAACATGGTTGTCTCCATAAGGGGTGGCAGGAAGTAATCTAATTCGACTATGAAATTATGACATGAATTGTAGAACTATCCACTCTATGACAAAAATGAAACATTATCATTCTCGATATGCAAGCTATGCATAGTTAAGTGGCGGGATGACCTTATATCGTTATACGCAAAAAAAGAGCGATGATTAATCGCTCTTTTTTATATGTTCAATACCTATATTACATTGTGTAAGTATTTGATCAGCAATGGGGATGAATGCCCATCGCTGTCTGCTCCGTTACATCTATACGGGTAGCGAGTTACTTTTCCAGAGTGATATACGTTGTTTGCGAATTAGACCCTTTCAAAGACGGTTGCAATACCTTGGCCCAGACCGATACACATGGTCGCCAAACCAAACTGAGCATCTTGTGTTTCCATCAGATTGATCAGCGTTGTTGATATACGCGAACCAGAGCAACCTAGTGGATGGCCTAATGCGATTGCGCCACCATTTAGATTGATTTTGTCATCGACGACATCAGCCAACCCAAGGTCTTTAACACAAGGAAGTGATTGAGCGGCGAAGGCTTCATTCAGTTCTATTACACCAAGGTCTTGCACGGAAAGTCCCGCGCGCTTCAGTGCTTTTTGTGTCGCGGGAACGGGACCATATCCCATAATGGATGGATCGCACCCGGATACAGCCATCGAACGAATACGTGCACGGATAGGTATACCGAGTTCTTTGGCTTTGTCTTCGCTCATAACCAGCATCGCGGAGGCGCCGTCAGATAAGGCAGAAGAAGTCCCCGCGGTTACGGTTCCGTTGACAGGGTCAAAGACGGGGCGAAGTTTAGATAACCCTTCAACGGTTGTCTCTGGGCGAATGACCTCATCAAAGTCTAGTTGAATCAGAGATCCATCTGCAGCATGTCCTTCCGTCGGCAAAATCTCATTTTTAAATCGGCCTTCAACCGTCGCAGCCTGAGCTCTAGCGTGTGAACGCGCCGCAAACTCATCTTGTTGTTGGCGGCTGACACCATGTAATTTACTTAGCATTTCCGCTGTTAAACCCATCATACCTGCCGCTTTCGCTACATTTTTAGATAGTCCTGGGTGAAAATCGACACCATGACTCATTGGTACATGACCCATATGTTCAACACCACCGATTAAGCAGATTTCGGCATCACCAACCATAATGGCGCGGGAAGCGTCATGGAGTGCTTGCATCGATGAACCACATAATCGGTTTACCGTAACGGCACCAATCTGTTTAGGCAGACCCGCCAATAATGCGGCATTACGAGCAATATTAAATCCTTGCTCTAGTGTTTGCTGTACACAACCCCAGTAAATATCTTCTATTTGATTTGGATCGACCTTAGGGTTTCGAGCCAAAATACCTTTCATTAAATGTGCAGAGAGATCTTCTGCTCTAACGTTGCGAAATGCGCCACCTTTGGAACGACCCATAGGTGTACGAAGACAATCAACAATAACAACATTATTCATTGTGAGATTCCTTTTCCAAAAGTGATTAAAGTGAGCCAGTTTGTTGAGCTTGGTAGAATACGCCATCGTTTTCTGCCATATCTAATAGCATTTGAGGGACTTCATAGAGTGGGCCCAATGCTTTGTATTGCGCCGCCATTTCAACATAGTGTTTTGCTCCAATACTATCTATATAGCGGAATACACCACCTCTAAATGGAGGGAAACCTAAACCATATACCAAGGCCATATCGGCTTCTTGTGGTGACGCAATAATGCCTTCTTCTAAGCAAAGCACGACTTCGTTAATCATAGGAATCATCATTCTTTGGATAATCGTGTCATCATCAAAGGCTTGTTTATTCGCACAAACAGATTCAAGAAGTGGCAAAACATCTTCAGATAATGATTTTTTAGGTCTACCTTTTTTATCGACAGAGTATGCGTAGAAACCATGACCATTCTTTTGACCAAATTTGTTGGCTTCAAAAAGTGCACCAATAGAGTCTTTGCCTTGTTTTGACATTCTTTCTGGAAAGCCCTGAGCCATAACTTCTTGTGCATGATGGGCAGTATCAATGCCCACGACATCGAGCAAATAAGCGGGTCCCATTGGCCAGCCAAATTTCTTTTCCATCACTTTGTCTACTTTAGTGAAGTCTGCACCATCTTTCAGGAGTGCACTAAACCCACCGAAGTATGGGAAGAGTACGCGGTTGACAAAGAAACCCGGACAATCATTAACAACAATAGGGGACTTACCCATTTTTGCTGCATAAGCAACAACACGATTAATCGTCTCTTCTGATGTTTTTTCACCACGAATAATCTCTACCAATGGCATACGGTGAACGGGGTTAAAGAAATGCATACCACAGAAATTTTCTGGGCGTTTAAGTGATTTGGCAAGTAGGTTGATTGGGATCGTAGAGGTATTGGAGGCTATAACGCTATCTTCTGATGCGTATGTTTCAACTTCGCTCAATACGAAGGCTTTAATTTTAGGGTTTTCAACAACGGCCTCAACAATAATGTCGGATTGCTCAATGCCCGCATAATGAAGACTCGGTGTAATAGAAGAAAGAATACCGGTCATCTTGAAACCGTCGATACGACCTCTTAATAGTTGTTTGTTTAGTAACTTTGAGGCTTCTTTCATACCCAAATCAAGTGAGGCCTGAGCGATATCTTTCATCATCACGGGTACGCCCTTGAGCGCGGATTGGTAGGCGATACCACCGCCCATAATACCAGCGCCAAGTACCGCTGCTCTTTCTGTCTTTTTATTTGCAGATTTTGCGGCCTTTTTGGCAATCCCTTTTATGTGTTGATCATTTAAAAATAATCCAACAAGAGATTTAGCTTCTTCCGATTTTGCCAGTTTGATAAAGTGTTTACGCTCTATATCTAATGCGGCATTTCGGCTACAGGTAGCGGCTTCTTCTATTGCTACCACCGAGGTTATTGGTGCAGGGTAATGTGGTCCCGCCTTTTGTATGACTAAGCCTTTTGCCATTGTAAAACTCATCATGGCTTCTAGCTTACTTAGTGTTAACGCGGAGGTTTTTTGTTTACGGCGAGCCTGCCAATCGAGTTGTTCATTTTTTGCCTGAGTAATCGTGTTAATTGCTGACTCGAGTAGTGTGTCTGTATCAACAACCGCATCAAGCAAACCTATTTTAAGCGCGTCATCAGCGCGCTTTGGCTTGCCTGTCGTAATGAGCTCCATCGCTGTATCAGCACCAACCAAACGAGGCATACGAACAGACCCACCAAACCCAGGCATAATGCCTAGCTGTGTTTCTGGTAAACCTATGCTTGTGGTTTTGTCACCAATACGAAAATCTGTAGCCAATACGCACTCGCAACCACCACCTAGAGCGTAACCCTTGATCATTGAAAGGGTGGGGACGGGTAGATCTTCTAGTTTGTTGAAAATACTATTTGCATACTGCACCCATTGATCGAGCTCTTCTTCTGGTTTAGCGAACAAACCTAAAAACTCCGTTATATCGGCGCCCACAATAAAAGTATCTTTATCTGAACTAAGAATGAGACCAGTTAAGTTTGAGTGATTTTTAAGGGCATCAAGAGCTTGATCGAGTGATTCTAGCGTTCCTAAATCAAGTTTGTTCACTGAGGCGGGTGCACAAAAGCTCAACTCGGCAATGCCGTCGTTCAATTCTCTTACCTGTAGGGTAGTGGCTTGGTAAATCATTATCTTTCTCCGTAAAAAAGCAATGCGTATTTGCTATCGAGAGTCCATTTCTTATTTATTCTTGCTCTGTTTGACAAAATTCTGGTTTGACCAGATGATTGATTTTGAACCACTGAAATCAAAATATCAACAAAATTCAAACAAGCGTTTAACATTTGTGATGTTGGTTTTCTGGTATAGGTGGGTTTTTATCGTGATAGACTAGTTAAATTAGTACGTTAGATAAGTTAAAGATGAACGACCAACCGTATCGAATTCCAGCCGAGTCCGTTGAGTTTGAAGAAGAGATTAAAAAAAGCCTTTTTATTACTCAACTTGCTCATGCACCTACAATAGAAGCGGCCAAGAGCTTTATTGAAGAAGTAAAAGGAAAACACTCTGGTGCTCGACATCATTGTTGGGCGTTTGTGGCTGGCAGAGCAGATGATTCAATGATGTGGGGCTTTAGTGACGATGGTGAGCCGTCAGGCACAGCAGGTAAGCCTATCTTAGCTCAGCTTAGTGGTTCAGGTGTGGGCGAGATGGTTGCAGTTGTTACTCGATATTCTGGAGGAATAAAGTTAGGAACCGGGGGATTGGTTAAGGCATATGGTGGTGGCGTACAGCAAGCACTTAAACGACTTCAAACTCTAGAGAAAAAAATCAACACTCAGTTGCAACTAAGGTTAGACTACTCGTTTATGCCCCTATTAAAAAATATAATGGCGCAATATGAAGCGTCGGCTTTGAATACAGAGTTTTTTGAACAGATTGAGATGACATTAGAAATAGAAAAGCGACAGGTTTCGGACTTTACGCTAAGTGTCATCAATAAAAGTGGTGCGAGAATTATTGTTTCTCAAGATACCGTCACCCCAATGAAAAGATAACTAGGAAGTTAGAAGCTCAGCTTCATAATGCAAATATGCAATTTCGTTCAATTATCCGCATAGTCGGCTTGTTACTGGCCTTATTCAGTATATCTATGTTAGCGCCAGCATTTGTTGCTTTGGTCTATCGGGATGGTGCGGGTGTTCCATTTGTCACTACCTTTTTTGTTTTGTTGTTTTGCGGAACGGCATGTTGGTTCCCCAATCGTAGACACAAAAAAGACCTAAAAGCTCGCGACGGCTTTCTTATCGTTGTCCTTTTTTGGACCGTTATAGGTAGTGCTGGCGCGTTACCTTTTCTCATATCTGAAGATCCAGCAATCACCGTTACCGATGCCTTTTTTGAATCTTTCTCTGCCTTAACGACCACGGGTGCGACGGTTATCGTTGGTTTAGATGATCTACCCAAAGCAATCCTATTCTATCGCCAGTTTTTACAGTGGTTTGGTGGGATGGGAATAATCGTACTAGCGGTAGCGATACTTCCTGTTCTAGGTATTGGTGGAATGCAGCTTTATAGAGCTGAAATACCAGGGCCAGTTAAAGACAGTAAGATGACTCCGAGAATCGCAGAAACAGCTAAAGCGCTTTGGTATATCTACCTGAGCCTAACCTTAGCCTGTGCAGGTGCATTCTGGCTTGCAGGTATGAGTGCGTTTGATGCTATTTGCCACAGCTTCTCAACGATTGCTATTGGTGGGTTCTCAACCCATGACGCTAGTATGGGGTATTTCGACAGTCATGCTATCAATATGATTACGGTGGTATTCCTGCTTATTTCAGGTTGTAACTTCTCTTTGCATTTTGCTGCTTTCTCTTCAGGTGGGGTGCATCCCAAGTATTATATTAAAGATCCAGAATTTAGAGCGTTCTTCACGATCCAAGCAATACTGTTTCTGATTTGTTTTCTTCTATTGCTGATGCACCAATCGTATATCTCTATATATGATGCCTTTGACCAAGCACTGTTTCAGACGGTATCTATCTCGACTACCGCTGGGTTTACCACGACGGGCTTTTCTGAGTGGCCTCTATTCTTACCCGTGCTGTTGTTATTCTCTTCTTTTATAGGAGGGTGTGCAGGATCTACAGGTGGAGGAATGAAGGTAATTCGCATCTTATTACTTACCTTGCAAGGCTCCCGTGAAATTAAGCGACTGATCCACCCTAGAGCTGTGTTTACGATAAAGCTTGGGAACAGTGCACTGCCACAGCGAGTGGTTGATGCGGTATGGGGCTTCTTCTCTGCATATGCATTGGTATTTGTTATTTGCATGTTGGCCTTGATTGCAACGGGTATTGATGAACTCAGCGCTTTTTCTGCCGTTGCATCAACATTGAATAACCTTGGTCCTGGACTAGGAGACGTTGCGTTACACTATGGTGATGTCAATGACAAAGCCAAATGGGTATTAGTCGTGTCCATGTTATTTGGTCGACTGGAAATATTTACTCTATTAATTTTATTCACGCCTACCTTTTGGCGTAGTTAAGGGAAAGTCAGTGGAAAAAATCCTTTTTTTATATGCGACAACCGATGGTCAGACTGTCAAGATCTGCCAACATATTCAAAATGAACTGCCAGAGTATGAATGTGAGTTTCAAAATCTCGATGATAAAGCAGACGTCGACTTTGCCGCATACAATAAGGTCGTTATTGGCGCATCTATTCGCTATGGGCATCTGAGTAAAAATCTTTACCGTTTTATAGGGCGTAATTTAAAAGCGTTAAACCATTATAAAGTCGCCTTCTTTTGCGTAAACCTAACCGCTCGTAAGGAAGACCAAGGTAAAGATACACCAGAAGGGAGCGCTTACATGCGTACCTTCTTAAAAAAATCACCTTGGACACCGAAGCTACAAGGCGTTTTTGCTGGAGCCCTTCGTTATCCCAAGTATAAGTTCATCGATAGAGTCATGATTCAGCTCATTATGAAAATGACGGGGGGAGAAACGGATTCTAGTAAAGAGATTGAATACACTAACTGGGATAAAGTAACGAAATACGCCCAATCTATTAAAGAAATGTAAACAAAACTCGTCTTTTTACCCCTTATTGAGTCAATTTTGTTCGAATAGAAATTAAATTCGAAAAAAGTGCAAAAAGGGGTTGCCAATGTGATTCATGTCTCTATAATGCGCCTCACTGACACGGTAGAGCCCACAAGGCTTTGCAGATAAATCAGTAAGACGAGCAGCTTGAAAAAGCC
>LLEJ01000009.1_pt1 | contig 23856 bp, 21 predicted proteins | sample 595831 | NCBI WGS metagenome assembly LLEJ01 (sample SAMN02919310, study PRJNA255460) | bioreactor metagenome | biome: chemostat; feature: culture 2011_10.1; material: sediment; isolation source: day101 10degC chemostat 2011 inoculated with Wadden Sea sediment taken from... | place: Germany: Bremen... | reverse complement strand
GAAATATTAAATTCAGTAACATGTTGCTACCAAAAAAGTAAAATACACAGCCAGTAACACCGAGGACCATGATAAAGAGGGAGGAATATAACTGATCCATAACAGCCTCACTAAAGAAAACAAAAACCAAATTGGGGAGAATCTCCAACGATCCGACAATTAATCATAGTGGAGATTCAACCAGTACAGATGTACGTAACGCGAACGTTTAATACAACCAAACTTCGTTTTTCCCGCAAATCTGGGAACCTAACGCCACGTGGGTACCCGCTTTACACGAGATGACAACGATTTTTAAATACGTGTGTTAAACGAACAACATTAAATACAAATGTACCCGCCAATTATTCCAATAAATTACTTAATTGCATCCCAAGTATTTTGGATTTCGTCTGCAACTTCTTTAGACGATTTGCCACCACTGTAGTCAACCATTCCAGTCCAGAATGACCCCGCCCCTATTTTACCAGGCATTAAGTCTGAGCCATCAAAACGGAATGTCGTTGCACCAAGAAGAATTTGACCTTGTTTCTTCAATGCTTCGTTTGCGTACGCATCAAGATTTGCACCTTTAAACGGAGTCAAGAATCCAGACTGTGCCATCCATATTTCGTGAGCAATTGGTAAACGAAGGAACTTCATAAATTCTCTCGCTGCTTTTGAATCTCTGGTCACACTCCACATTGTTCCAGCACCAAGAACGGGTTTACCAAGATCTTTACTTTCATAAGCTGGGAAGTAAAAGAAGTCCGCATCTTCACCCAATTTCGTCCCTTCAGGGAAGAAACTCGGTATGAACGACGCTTGGCGGTGCAAAATAACATTTAGCCGGAGAGCTAAACATGCCTTTAGGGCTATCACGGAAATCGGTTGCTGCAACAGCACGAGAACCACCATCGACATATTTATCATTTAAAAACCAGCCAAATTCATCAATGGCCGCGATCACTTTAGGATCGTTAAATTTAAGTTCATTTTTTGTCCATGCATCGTAGTCAGCCGGAGATTGAGTACGTAGCATCATATCTTCTACCCAGTCAGTAGCTGGCCAACCAGTCGCGCCACCGCTACCCAACCCGATACACCAGGGTGTCTCTCCATCGGCAACGATCTGCTTTGTTAATGCCTTTAATTCTTCCATAGACTCTGGGACGTCATAACCCGCATCCTCAAAGTTTTCTGGCACATACCAAACTAGAGATTTCAAATCGACCTTGTAAAAGAAGCCATATAGGTGATCTTTGCCCTGTTTATCAGCAAAGGTACCTAGATCAACCCATGAAGTACCAGCTGCATAGTTGTCCTTGATCCATGGTCCCCAACTCTGCTCTAAGGGCGTTAAAAACCCTTTAGAAGCGAGATCAGCGGCCAAACCGGGCTGCGGGAAAATAGCAATATTAGGCGCACTTCCTGCCTGTACATCAATCGCAATTTGCTGTTCGAAAGAATCAGAGCCTGCGTATTGAACATCGGCACCAGTCGCCGCTTCAAAATAGGCAATAACACTTTGAACTAATTCTTTATCTGGACCCAACCAAGGGCCGCGGATAGTAATAACTTCACCTTGCAGATCCACTTTCTTTAAGTAGTCGTAGCTTGACCAGCTAAAGCGACCATCATCTCCTGGTGCATACTTAAGGTCAGCAGCCATAGCAGATGAGGAAAGTATCGCCAGAGCCACTGCGCTCATTAGTAGAGTAGTTTTCATTGGTTCGAACTCCATGTCTTTAGTTACTATTATTCTTTTGTCTTCACGTTAAGACTTAATCGTTTAAGTCCATTCAAGTACAGTAGACTGCATTTACATAACCGACCAACTTTCAGTCAATAATTGCTAAATGGATCATACAATTTGGTGATATTACGAACAATTCGTGACAAAGCTCAAACTAACCATGAATAATACAACAATCGTATTTCTAAATATTACTTAATCGTTCTAGAATCCCATTGTACCTAAACTTTAGGTCGACGAAATTGGGAAAGCAACATGAAAGCGAATAACATAAAAAAACCAACGCTTAAGATTGTCGCGGCAAAGCTTGGCGTTTCAACCGCCACCGTTTCAAATGCGTTCAACCGTCCAGATCAACTATCGGCTGCCTTAAGAGACAAAATCCTGCACCAATGTGATGAACTGGGATATACCGGTCCGAGCTTAACCGCTCGAAGCTTACGCACAGGAAAAACAGGGGTGATTGGGGTTTTGTTGGCAGATAGTCTTTCTTTCAACTTTACCGACCCCGTTGCGACGGAATTTCTAGCCGGTATCTCTCAAACCCTAGATGCGCAGCACGTCAATATGTTATTGCTGCCTTCCAACGCCGAAAATTATCAAAGTACGCAAGTTGAAACGATCCCAGACTGCTTTATTGTGTACGGAAGGCCCGTAGATTCCAGTATAATCGAACGTATTCAACGCCAAGGTAAACCATTAATTACCGTTGATTTCACTTTAGAAAACACCCCGTCCGTCGGCATTGATAATAAAAAAGCAGCGTATGACATCGCTTGTCACGCACTCAAGGACAGCCGACACAAAACGCTTATTTTGGGTCTGCGACTCGAACCCTCTTTATCGCTTTCGCTCGCGAACTTCGATAGCCTTTATACAAGCGATGAATCCATCTCACGCTGTCGTTTCGAAGGTTATAGAGAAGCACTTGCGGAGATCGGTCATGAGTTAACCACGCAAGATGTTTGGCAGATTCATCATTTAGAACCGGAATCCCTAAAAACCATCTTAAGAGGTGCACTTACCGCGCCAGATCATGTTGACGTTCTTCTGTGCATGAGTGACAAGATTGCGTTGGCTGCTCTAGACATCGCCCATGAGCTAAAATTAACTATCCCAGACGAATTAAAGATCGTCGGTTTTGATGGAATTCCTGAAGCAAAAGAGAAAGGACTGACGACCATTTCGCAACCTCTCTCTGAAAAAGGAAGAGTGGCCGCACAGATGGCGCTAAACCTCATTCCATATGAATCTGTTGAGCTACCGTTCCAACTAGTGAATCGTCACAGCAGTTAATCTAATCAAACGCCTGCTTAAGGAGTAAGTACCCATGAGTAACGAACAACTCGAAAAACGTTGGTGGCACGATGCCGTCGTTTATCAGATCTATCCGCGTAGTTTTAACGACTCAAACGGGGACGGTATCGGTGATATCCCAGGCATTATTGAGAAACTCGATTACATCAAGCTGCTTGGGGCCAATGTCATTTGGTTAAGTCCAGTATACAAATCGCCGATGGACGACAACGGTTACGACATTTCCGACTATATGGAGATTGCTCCAGAGTTTGGCACCATGGCAGATATGGACAGCCTTATCGCACAAGCAGAGGTGCGTGGCATCAAGATCGTTATGGATTTAGTTGCCAATCATACGTCCGACGAACACCCTTGGTTTATTGAATCCAAAAGCAATAGAGATAACCCTAAACGCGATTGGTATATCTGGAAAGATCCAAAAAAGGATGGCAGTGAGCCAAACAACTGGGAGTCATTTTTCACGCCTAAAGCGTGGAGCTTTGATGAAAGTAGTGGCCAGTACTATTGTCATCTTTTTAGCAAGAAACAACCTGACCTTAACTGGGCAAACCCCGAAGTACGCGATGCAATCTATGACATGATGCATTTCTGGCTTAAGAAGGGGCTCGGTGGTTTTAGAATGGATGTTATCAATATGATTGGGAAACCTTCAGACTATCCCGATGCAACCATTTTTGATTCTGGCGTCGCTGGTTGGGAACATTGGTCTAACAACCTTCTCGTTCATCAATACCTGCGCGAAATGCATGAAAAAGTTCTCTCACATTATGATGTACTCACCGTTGGTGAAACACCATTTACCACCACGTTAGATGGTCGGTATTACTCACATCCAGATCGAAATGAAATGAGCATGATATTTCATTTTGAACACATGAGTATCGATCGAGAAGAGCACAATGCCGTGCGTAAGCCTTTTGATTTAGTTGGGTTTAAATCCATTATGTCTAAATGGCAGAATGACCTTTATCAAAAAGGATGGAACAGTTTATATTGGAGCAATCATGACCAACCACGTGCTGTTTCGCGCTACGGAAATGATAGCCCTGAATATCGTATCATTAGCGCCAAAATGCTAGGCACAGTACTTCACATGATGAGTGGGACACCTTACATTTATCAAGGTGAAGAGTTAGGAATGACCAACAAGTTCTTTGCTGACATTGATGAATACGACGATCTAATGGCAAAATTCCATTATCAAAAAATGTTGGACAGCGGTATTTCACAACAAGACGCGCTCGATTTCCTAAATTACTTCTCACGTGACCACGCCAGAGTCCCACTTCAGTGGAATAAAGAGACGAATGCTGGGTTTACAACAGGAACACCTTGGTTGGCGATGAATGAGAATTATGTTGATATCAATGCTGAACAATCAACAGACGATGAGAACTCCATATTTCATCATTATCGTAAACTTATCGCGCTGCGTCAGGGTGACAAATATAGTGATGTTATCGTATACGGTAAACATCAATTACTTGACGAAAATGACACTGATGTGTATGCATTTCTGCGTTTTTATGATGGTAAAACACTACTGATCGTCGCCAATTTCACTGATGAACATCAAATACGACATTACGACTACCAACTTAAAAAGGTTATCATCAACAACTACTCTGATGAATGTGAATCGATACAAAAAATAACGCTTAACCCTTACCAAGCGTATATCTTCAGCGTTGAATAACACGTAGCTTTAGTGAGTAAGTCATTGACATAGTGAATTCATTCCAGAGCAATGACGCCTCACGCCAACGCAACTGGTTTCATGGTCGACGGTGAGATCACAAATCATTCAATCAAACGCTAATGTGTGTCCCTGATTTGAAAAGTGAGTTGCAACACGAACAATAAGCTTTATTATTCATATAATAGGGATGATAAGCTTCAACAGATATATACACTCAGGAGTCGATTAAGTGAGTGCTCAACGTTCAGAAAAGACAGCATAAAATAGATGTAAAAGAGTCTCCGGCTATCGATGGCAATGAAAGTACGATCAATAGTACTGATGCTATTGATATGGTCGACCACGGTAGTGAACTTACTATTAATTTGACGACACCTGTTGGTATCAAATATATGGGTAAGACCAAGTTCGTTGGTACCCACTCAGATAACTTTATCCTTATGGAAATACCGAGTATATCCGAAGAGGATCAAGACTATTTCTTCCAAGAAGGATTCTGGATGAATATCAGGGCTATCTCTCAAAAGGGAGAAGGTGCTCTTATCTATTTCCGTACGCAGATCATGCATATTCTTAAAGAGCCAATCCCGATCATTTTGGTTTCTATTCCCGGGATGATGAAAATCAACCAACTGAGAAAAGAGCCAAGGTACGATGTAGCACTCAGAGCCCACGCCGAGGTTGGTCAGACTAAAATTGAGTGTGAAGTAAGGGATCTGTCTAAAGGCGGATGTCGATTCATTACCAGCCCTATAGGGAAGAAATATGATGTCGGTGAAGAGGTTATGATCAACATCAGTACACCGCCAAACTCGAAGGTCAAACTGCTTCCGCTGTACGGCACTATATGCAATTTACAATCTTCTATGCACTACGCCAAGTATGGACTTAAGTTCAATGAGACTGGTACGACCCACGTTAAGAGTTTGCTTGGCCTGCTTAAATTCGATGGTGTCAAACTTACCTTAAAGCTGTAATAATTTATCCTTGAGTGATAATAACCAAAATAAAGGCCTAGGTTGATGGTAGCGAATTGATACACATCACCCTAAGACCTTACTATTTATCGCGTCATTTGCGCAAAGCATTCAATTTAGCTTGAGCGATTCCAAATATAGTATCTATTGGATAACTTCCTTCTTCGCTCGGCTCTCCCGCAGGTTTACCAGTAAATAGCTCTATGGCTTCAGACACGTGATCGATGGCCCAGATGAAAAACTCCCCTTTATCTACTGCTTGTACAATATCTTTACGTAGCATTAGGTTATGGATATTCGACTTAGGGATAATCACCCCCTGATTTCGAGAGCGCCCTTTCACTCGACAAATATCGAAAAAACCTTCAATTTTCTCGTTGGCGCCACCAATAGGTTGTGATTCACCAAACTGATTCATAGAACCTGTAATCGCAATATCTTGCCGATTGGGCTGTTTAGAAAAGGCTGAAACCACCGCGCAAAACTCAGCCATACTGGCACTATCACCATCAACACCACCGTAAGACTGTTCAAAAGTAATGTTAGTCGTCAAAGGAACCTTCGCTGTTTTACCAAACACAGAGGCCAAATAAGCAGACAAAATCAGTACCCCTTTGGAATGGATACTACCGCCCAAGTCAACATTCCTTTCAATATCTATAACTTCACCATCACCATATGATGTCGTTGCGGTTATTCTATTGGCAGCACCAAACATGTAGTCACTGGTCGATAATACGGATAGCGCATTAACCTGACCAACGGCTTCACCTTCCGTGCGAATAAGGGTGGTGCCATTAACAAAGCTTTCCATTACGTCGTCTTGCAAGCGACTAACGCGCATCTTCTGATTATCAAGCGCCTTCTCTACATGATTAGCGCGGATCAAGTTTGAACGTGCATTTCTAGCCACATAATTAGATTCTCTCAACAAGTTAGCAATGTGAGCAGAATGAAGCGACAGCTTATTTTGATCCCCTGCGCTGCGCGAGCTGTATTCGATAATTCTACCCATCGCCTTTTTATCGCAATGAAGCATATTATTGTCGTGCACAATACTGGATATAAATCGTGCGTAGTGCAGTTCCGAGTCGGGAGTCCGTGACATTTTCGCTTCAAAATCAGCGGTCACTTTGAATAATTCACTAAACTCTGGATCATAATGTTGCAGTAACTGATAGGTCCGATAATCACCAAACAGAATGATTTTCACATCCAGTGGGATAGGTTCAGGGTCGAGCGAGACGGTCCCCGTCAGCGTCACCTCCTTCTCTAGTGAAGTAAAACTCAGTTGCTTGGATCGAAGCGCTCTCTTCAAGCCATCCCACACATAGGGTTGTTCCAACACTTTTATAGCATCCATCAGCAAAACACCGCCGTTCGCCTGATGTAAACTGCCCGCTCTGATCAATGAAAAATCGGTAAACACGGTCCCTTTAAACGTCGCGGTTTCTGTATAGCCAAATAAGGAATGATAATTAGGATTTTCTTCAACAATGATGGGAAAAGCATCAACACTTTGGCTAACCAGAACATTGATCTTGTATCGCCGAGGCAGCTTCTTGTCTAAAGACGCGGCAGCAATTTCACCTTGCTCATCACTTTCCTCCAAAAATATTTCGACATTTTCGACAATATCTTTTTGTAAATCAGTTAGGTATTTCTTAATTTCGCTGAATCTCGCGTACTCTTTTTTAAGTGCCTTAATGAAGTGAGTGATCACATCTAACGTGACGTCATCATTCAATTTTTGAATTTTTTCGCTATATGTCTCTTCCCATTCAGTCAATTGACGAACCATAGATCGAAGCTGTATCTCTAAGGCGTCAATATTTTTACCAAACTGGTCCTGATCTTTTTTTGTTATCGCATCAAACGTTTCTTCGGTATGTTCTTTTTCGCCATCCATCGCTATAAACTGGTAATCCCCCTGCGTGGTAAGGGTTAAGCTTATGTTCTTCTCTTTGGCGATTTTACTAATATCTTCTAGTTCACTTTCCTGTTTTTTTGCAAGCTGACTTTTTAACTTTTCAGCCCGCGTAAAATACATTTCATTATCAAAAGCCAATGGTATCGCTTTAATTAACTTCTCCATCAGTTTTTCAATATCGTGCTTAAATTTGTTCCCCATACCAATTGGCAGTTTGAGTACTTTGGGTGTTCGAATGTCTTCAAAATTAGCGACATAACACCAATCAAACAACGAGTTAATTTCGTGTTGGTGTCGATTCAAATATCGCAATACCATGGTGCGCTTGCCTAGTCCATTTCGACCTATAGCATAAATATTGTACCCTTTGTCCTTAATAGACATCGCGAATTCAACCGCTTTCTGCGCTCTCTCTTGCCCGACTATTTCATCTAAAGGTGGTAACTCCTTGGTCGACTTGCAGGGCAATTTTTCTAGCGTTGCCACATGATAAAGTTGAGAAGAATGCAGTGGAGTTATTGGCATAATCACCTCCTGTGATAATTTATGTAATAGATATCTTTTCAGTGTAGATGCTTTTTCATTACATTTTAGTGCGTTACACAACAATTGAGCTCTAAGTGGTTAATATTGCATCAATTTAACTTAGCTAGCCGCCGATATAGATAAAAAGTTCAGTGTTAACACAAATCATATATGTGATGTCGCTTCAAAAAATATGTAACGAGACGACATTGATCACAATATGTTCACTTGAAATAAGACCAATTCTACCCAAAATTCACTACAATATTATCTGTTTATCTAAGGTCCAAGAAGCAGATAATATGCGTGATCAACTAAGAGGAATCAAACTCGAAGCAATGGCGGATATTCGCCAATCAAGAAAAAAGAAATTGTTGATCACCTTTTCTTCTATTGCTCTTGTCCTTCTCTATCCGTACAGCATCGTAAACTATATTGCAGGCAAGGAACTGATCGCAGAATTTAATCTTATTGCCGCTTTATTTTGCTCTATGCATATAGTTTATCTCTTGGTGGTCAAGAATACCCAACACAGCCCGCTTGTCCCTTCTGTGGCCGTGCTGTTGAATGCGTTTGTCAATATTGCTGAACCCAATGGAACCATTTTTTGGGTTTATCCTATTGTCGCTGCCATTATAATGATCAATGAGTTTAAAGCTGCCATCATCTACACCGTTGTCTTTTTTATCGTGACGGCAGCAATATTGGCTTTCAACGCGACCAATTCTATCGACTATTTTTCGTTACAAAACCTATCAGAAACCACTTTTTTATTATCCATTTTCACGCTCTGCCTTATTGCACTTATATCAAATTATGGCTATAAAAACGCATCCGATTATCTGCAAAGTCTTTATCAAGAGGGTATTGACCAACTCGCTTACCGAGATAGATTAACAGGCTTAGCGAATCGCTGGAGTTTTGAAATATGGTCAAAAGAGAAACTAAAAATAGCAGACTCGCAGGATAGTATTACCGCACTACTGTTTGTGGACATTGATAACTTCAAAAACATCAATGACACATACGGTCACGATAGCGGTGACAAACTACTACAGCTTTTTTCTAAGCGTATCATCAGCAATATGAGAGCCGCTGACCGCATAACCCAAAAAGATGATTACTCTATCGCTCGTTACGCAGGTGATGAGTTCATGATTTTATTGCATGACGTACCAACGCTTGATGACATACAGCGAATCGTACATAGGATCAATATTCTATTTGATGATGAACTCAATCAAACAGAATTGGCCGCCCATCTTACGTTTAGTATTGGAATTGCCTTATATAAGCAAGATGCAGACAATTTAGAAGACCTGATACGATGTGCCGATAAGGCGATGTATAGCGCTAAAAATTCAGGTAAAAATCGTTATCGATTCTATCATTCCTCGCAAAATGACCCCGCAGATAAGAAAATCGTTAAACTCAATATTGTTTAACCATGGTTAGCTACTTGGAAACATAAACAGCACCCAAACCCAAAACACACCCAACGTAATAGACCACATCAACACTCTCCAAAAAGAAAGCTCTGGTACCTTTATCTTCCGTTGCGATTTTTCTAACTGTGCGTGTTGTTGTTGAGCTTTAGCTTGGGCGATCGCTTTGGCTCTCAACTTCTCAGGATGAATGACCGCATCATATAACTCGCGCTGCTCCCTTTTCTCTTCAGCCTTATTCGCCACATCGGAAAAGCGCTTGCGTTGGTTATTGGTAAGTTCCTTATTTGGATCATAGGGTTTACCAGGGTCAGTATGCATGCGTGTAACAGCCATATATTCCTCCCTTAAAAAGTTATCTATAACTTACAGTATAGACGCCAATCACAAGCAAAGTCATGTTACAGATAGACAACATATTAATATGGTGCCAAGAAATAGTAAAAAGCATTGTTGATACAATGAGTCGGGCGTCAATAAGCATTGAAGCACATTACTACGTGCACTAGGACGTTTTGAGTGTTCAGTAGAAAGGTATTCCTATTATTCACAAACTTACTTAGCTTGAGATAACATAAAAATGGCACCCATTTGGGTGTAATGCTGTTAACTTAAGACATCAAACTCCGTCATCCTCACGAAAGTGGGGATCTAAACCCACCCAGATTCCCGTTTTCACGGGAATGACGACGAATACTTTTTCTTAAGTGAACGGCATTACCCATTTGGGTGCCATTTTATTAACAAGGCAACATTAAAACTCTTTCTTAATGTTATGTCCTTTCGGTAACTGGTGAGCAATACCTTTGTGACAATCGATACAAGTTTGACCTTGTTCTTCTGCCAAATTATGTATTTGCGCCGCTACAGGTTTCTGCTCTACGTAATCCATGTACTCAAAGTTATGACAGTTACGACACTCTTGAGAGTCGTTAGCTTTCATTCGGGCCCATTCACGCGTCGCCATTTCAAAACGATGTTCTTCAAACTTTTTGCGTGTGTCGACAACACCAAAAACTTTCCCGTATAGCTCCTTACTTGCTTGGATCTTACGGATCATTTTTGGAACCCATTCTTTCGGTACGTGACAATCCGGACAGGTTGCACGAACACCAGAACGGTTCGAATAGTGGATGGTACCTAAGTACTCTTGATATACATTATCTTCCATTTCATGGCAACCAATACAAAATTCTTCTTGGTTTGACATCTCCATACCGGTGTTAAAACCACCCCAGAAGATAATACCCGCAATGAAACCAACCGTTAAAAGTGTTCCAAGAGCCAAATGACTCGGCTTGGTAAACCACGCCCATAGGCGTTTAATCATTCCCATACCGCCCCCTACTGGCCAAATTTACCAGCTGGTTTGAAATCATTAGCGACCAGAGGTTTCGCGTCAACTTGTGTTACGTGACACTGCAAACAAAAATAACGGCGTGGCGCTACATCAGTCAACATTTTGTTATCACGATCCATGTAGTGAGTTGGACTCACACGTGGCGCTCCAGTTTTGCGATAAGTACTCACATCATGGCACTCGAGACAACCGTTATTACTTACATTCAGTTGCACTTGAACCGTTGAGTGTGGGATAAGTGGTGGTTGGTTTACATAATCCAACGCCAGCTTATCTTGTTTTTTGGGTAACTGCTTAATAGTAGATACCTCATTATTTTCGCTTATACTCTGATCGCCGCGAAGTGATGTCACTTCGGCGAATGCTGCCGTACTTACAAAAGCCGCCAGCATTGCAGACACGACAAACTTACTCTTCATATTTAGCTCCAGTTCTTATTCTAAATTCGAATACTTTCTCAGCACAGACATCAATACATCGACCGCATGAAATACAATCCTGACTCATGATTTTCCTGTCGCCCTCTTTCAACGGTTGCCTTAATATTTTTGGTTCCGGACAAACGTTGTAACAGTCCATACAGTTATTGCACTGCTCCCTGTTGGTCGCAGTGACACGCATTAGACTATAGCGACCGATAACACCATAAGTAGCTCCTAACGGACATAAGTGACCACACCAAGCATGCTCAACCAAGAGCAAGTCAATAAGAAACACTAGAAGGATTAACACAGAACCGGCACCAAACCCGAAAATAATACCTCGGTGAAGGGCTGATACTGGGTCTAGCCATGTCCATAAAAGTGTGCCTGATACAGCACTACCTATTAGGATTGCTGCTAATAACCAATAGCGCAGTGAAGATGGCCATTGATAACTTGCTTTAAGTCCCGTTTTTCTTCTTATCCATGCGGCCAAATCTGTTACCAGATTCATCGGGCATACCCATCCGCAGAACATTCTTGGTCCTGCAATAGCATAAAACCCTGCAACAACTATCCCGCCGAGAATCGCTGTAGTTTCAGGCCAATAACCTGTTGCCATCGTTTGAAGCAATAATAAAGGGTCGGACATAGGAACCGTACCTAGCAACACGCTAGAAGATAAATTCCCTTCCAATACACCCCACGTTGGACCCATAATAAACAGACCAATTACCGAAAGCTGACACAGTCGACGTAAGATTAAGAATCGATAGGCACTCCACCAACCGAACTTTTCTCTTGCTTCTTTACCTGCATCTTTTGCCAGATTTTTTACGCTCTTAGGTTTCATTGCCATCACAAACCTCCTTTGTTAATGCCATCTGGGTTAATACCATCTGGATTACCAAGGGGTTTACGATTTGGTAAATCGAGCTGCTCTGGAATCAAACTTTCACCGCCATGTTTGGCTTTCTCTTCCCAACCTAAGCGATAGTGGTGACCTAATTCACCTTTTGCTAACGCGATTGGAACAACCTTGATTGCCGTTTCTTCAAGCACACATGCTTGTTCGCATTTACCACAACCAGTGCATTTATCTGACACTACGGTTGGGATAAAACTTGCATGAACGCCAGTACGTTGATTACGTATTGGCTCTAGCGTGATTGCTTCATCAATCAATGGACATACTCGATAACAAACATCACAACGTAACCCTTGCCAATTCAAACATGTCTCATGGTCTATGAGAACAGCGGTTCCCATTCTCGCTTTCGTTATATCGGTTAGCCCTTTATCAAGAGCACCACTTGGGCACTCAACCACACATGGGATATCGTCACACATCTCACACGGAATATTTCTCGCGGTGAAATAAGGTGTTCCTGTTCCCACTGGAGACAACATTGTCGCCAGCTTTAAGGTGTCATAAGGGCAAGCTTGGACACACAAACCACATCGTAAACAAGCATTTAAAAACTCTTGCTCTGCCAATGCACCGGGTGGCCGAATAGGCACACCGGACGTATTAGCGGCTTTACTTTGTGTGGTTTGCAACCCAAGTACTGTCGTTGCGGCACCAACTCCAACCGCTGTACGAATGGCGTCTCGCATGAAACGCCTTCTACTTGCAGATGGCAAAGAATGTAAGATTTTCATTCTTTACTGCTCCATAACAACAACTAGGCTTTTCCGATCTTAACCGCGCATTTCTTGTAGTCCGTCTCTTTTGATAGTGGATCAGTCGCATCAAGGGTTAGCTTGTTGGTTAACTGACTAGCATCGAAAAACGGCATAAATACGAGACCTTGCGGTACCTTGTTACGTCCACGAGTTTCAACGTGACTGGTGACTTCACCACGACGCGAAGCAATCTTTATCGCGTCTCCACGGCGTAAACCACGTTTCTTAGCATCCAATGGGTGCATATAAACAACCGCATCCGGGAATGCGCGGTATAACTCAGGCACACGACGCGTCATAGAACCTGTATGCCAGTGCTCAAGCACACGACCTGTACATAGCCATAGGTCGTACTCTTCGTCTGGAGATTCCGCTGCCGGCTCGTAAGGAAGCGCAAAGATCACAGCTTTCTTATCTGGTTTACCGTAGAACGAGTACTCTTCACCTTCATTTACATATGGGTCATAACCTTCAACATAACGCCATAACGTTTCTTTACCATCAACCACAGGCCAGCGAAGGCCACGAGCTTTATGATACATATCGAATGGTGCTAAATCGTGCGCATGACCGCGACCAAAGTAAGCATATTCTTCAAACAAACCTTTTTGAACGTAGAAGCCAAAGTCACGTGACTCATCATTCAATTGGCCTTCCGCTAATTCATCAACGCTGAATTTATTCACTTCACCATTTTCGAATAGCACTTGGAATAATGTCTTGCCAGCAAGCTCTGGTTTCTTATCGATAAGCTCTTGTGGCCAAACCTCTTCTACTTTAAAGCGTTTGGAGAACTCCATAACTTGCCACATATCTGACTTAGATTCGCCCGGTGGTGAGACTTGTTGACGCCAGAACTGCGTACGACGCTCTGCGTTACCGTAGGCCCCTTCTTTTTCTACCCACATAGCAGTTGGAAGAATAAGGTCAGCAGCCATCGCCGTAACCGTTGGATACGGATCAGAAACAACGATGAAGTTAGCTGGGTCACGATAACCTGGTAGGCGGTCTTCGTTCATGTTCGGGCCAGCTTGCATGTTGTTATTACATTGGACCCAGTAAGCATTTAGTTTACGGTCTTTCAACATGCGATCTTGAAGAACAGCATGATAACCCGGTTTTGCCGGAATAGTGCCTGCAGGAATGTTCCATTTGGTTTCACACATTTCACGGTGTTTAGGATTCATTACCACCATGTCTGCTGGTAAACGGTGCGCAAACGTACCAACTTCACGAGCCGTACCACATGCGGACGGCTGACCAGTTAGCGAGAACGGCCCACAACCCGGCTTAGAGATTTTGCCGGTTAACAAGTGAATGTTATAGACCAAGTTGTTTGCCCATACTCCACGAGTATGTTGGTTGAAACCCATGGTCCAATAAGACACAACTTTAACTTTAGGATCAGCATACATTTCAGCAAGTTCTTCAAGCTGATCTACTGGCACACCTGAAAGCTTAGAAACGGTTTCTGCATCATAATCAGCGACGAATTTTGCATAGTTCTCAAAAGACATTGGCGTCGATTTTTTACTACCTGGATTCTTCGCCGCTTTTTCAAGTGCATGAGTAGGACGCAACCCATAACCTATGTCGGTCTCACCTTCACGGATATTAACGTGCTTATCCATAAAGTCTTGGTTCACCTTATTATTAGAAATAATGTAGTGAGCGATGTAGTTAAGAATCGCAAGGTCAGTTTGTGGCGTAAAGATAATCGGGTTATCGGCTAACTCATAAGAACGATGTTCATAGGTAGATAGAACCGCAACACGTACATTCTTATCAGACAAACGACGGTCAGTTAGACGCGACCAAAGGATCGGGTGCATTTCCGCCATGTTTGAACCCCAAAGTACGAATGCATCTGCGTACTCTAAGTCATCATAGCAACCCATAGGTTCGTCCATACCAAAGGTACGAGCAAAACCGACAACCGCAGACGCCATACAGTGACGAGCGTTAGGATCGAGGTTGTTAGAACGGAAACCCGCTTTAAAAAGTTTTACTGCGGCGTAGCCTTCCCAGACAGTCCACTGACCAGAACCAAACATGCCCACGGCAGTTGGTCCTTTTTCTTTCAGTGTTGCCTTGAATTTCTCTTCCATTATATCGAAAGCTTCATCCCAACTTACCGGGGTAAATTCACCTTCTTTATCGTAAACACCATCGGTTTTACGCAATAACGGTTGAGTCAAACGGTCATTTCCGTACATGATCTTCGGTAGGAAATACCCTTTAATACAGTTTAAACCACGGTTTACTGGTGCGTCTGGGTCACCTTGAGATGCTACTACTCGGCCGTTCTGCGTACCGACTAGAACACTACAACCAGTACCACAGAAACGACAGGGTGCTTTATCCCAATTTACTTCATTATCTTTTCCAGCAGCCTGAGCAATCGATGTTGGAAGTATAACTCCCGTTATCGATGCCGCAGCAACCGCTGCATTTGCCTTCAAGAAACTTCGTCTACTGACACTCATTTTTGCTTCCTCAGTCAAGCTCAACTTGCTCATCCATTTGATGGAAAACCAGAGTTGCCGCTAGCACCCCTGGCAATAATTTAATTTTATCAAAACGCTCCGCGAGGCTGTCACGACTATCACCTTCGATAACCACAACCAACTTGCCCACTTCACTTGTTCCAGGGACTTCAGTTCCTGGCATTGCCTCTATTGCAGCTTTCACCGCTTCGAGTTTGTCAGCGGCGGCGTGCACCGCTAAACTGCTCACGTGATAACTCATCTATGCTTCCTGTTTTATGCTTTCCATTTTATACATACCGATTGCATCAGATGGACATGGCTTGATACAGCCTCCGCACCCAGTACAATCAAATTCATTTATTAATGGCTTTGCACTGCCGCCCACTTGAAGGCGGAATTTAATTGCTGAATATTCGCAATTATCACCACAAACTCGACACTCAACACCTTGTATCGACAAACACTTGTCATTAATTTTTGCGACTTGTTTCCAAGGTTTTTCAGTCCGCGAAACAAGAGGTTCAGTTCGTGGGGAAAAAAGAGGTTCGGGACATGTATCTGCACATTTTTCGCAAAAGGAGCATTCACCTTTGCTAAAATCGACTTCAGGGAAACCTCCGTCTCCCTGAATAATTATGGCGGTTTCGCATACGTCTAGACACTTGTTACAACGACTACATCCAGCGATAAAAGTCTGTTCATCGACAAGCCATGGCATCCGTTGAGGTGCTTGTACATTTCCTATTTCAGACAGTAATTGCGATTTTGGTATTCGGCTAAACAAACGACGCCGTGCTAAATCGACCAAAGCTTTCCTCTGTAAATGACTGTGACAATAGTTTTAGTGACCAAATTAACAAACGTCTTTAAGTAGACATTTTTGTTAATATTTTTATTTATTATAACTTTAGTCTAAGATGTGGGTTCGGCTAATAAATACCTACAAAGAGGTAATTAGCTTGTGAACTTGAGCAAGATCAATATTTATCATCGCTTTAGTTCACACAATAACCAATTCTATTCCATGCTCAATCGGGGGAAATTTAATTGCGACGTGCTCAGATTTCTGTAACGAAAACAATTGCAAGAGCAATGATAATCATTCTCCTTTTATCGGTAATATCAGCGCTGATTACATTGTTCTCGCTATACTCCAATTTAGATGATGCCGAAGCCATAAATATTGCGGGCTCACTTCGCATGCAGAGCTATCGCTTGGCCTTTGATATTGAGACACAATCGGTCTTATTTTACGATCATATTGTCAGCTATGAACGTTCTCTATACTCACCAACGTTACGTGCTATTGAAAATTGGATAACGCCAGATTCATTGGTAAATAATTATCAACTTTTATTAGAACGCTGGGAGGCACTACACCCGGCCTTGTTATCAGAAAATAAATTTTTCCTACTTTAGATGAGGTTGCTACATACGTCAATCAAATCGATATTTTCGTTTATGAGCTGCAGAAATTCTCTCAACTTAAACTACAAATTTTGTCTCTCGCTTATGGGCTGGTTTTTATACTTATTTTGACGGTTGTTTCATATGTCATTTATTTTTCTCAGAAAAAAATCGTAAAACCACTGAGACAATTAATGGTCGCAAGCAAAGAAGTCCAATCAGGTAATTTCAGTTTCAAATTGAGAATTAGGAGTCAAAATGAGCTTGGTGTATTAGCCGGCGCTTTTAATGGAATGTCCACGGAATTAGAAAAATACTATTCTGATCTTGAACACAAAATTTCTGAAAAAACACACCGTTTAGAGCATGCTAAAAACTCCCTTGAGGTTCTCTACGGATGCCAACAAGAACTCTCTGTCAGCCATCTTGGAGAAGAAAACTTTAAGAATATACTCTCTTACTTACAAGCAACGGAAGGGGTGACTGCGGTACGTCTGGTTGTTAAAGAGGCACATGCAGAATGGGACCTTTTGGTCGGCGACGCGGACAACTCTATTTGGCATGTTGAACCGCTAAAAATTGATGGCGATATTATGGGAAGACTCGAATGGCAGTTCATCCTCCCATGCCCTGATCAAGAACTCATCGCTAACGTAGCCAATATTCTTGCTCGCGGTCTATACTATAATAATACTCAGAAACAGACCCAACAACTATTGCTAATGGAAGAACGCGCAACCATTGCCAGAGAGTTACACGATTCTATTGCACAGTCTCTATCTTACTTAAAAATTCAAACTACGTTACTCAATCGAAGTATCGCGAAGCCAAATATGGAACTTGCGGGAGAGACCGCAAAAGAGATAGATACGCAACTGAGTGCGACCTACACACAGTTACGCGAATTGCTCAGCACGTTTAGATTGACGATTGGCAAGGCAAATCTAGAGGAAGCATTGCAAGAACTACTTAAACCGTTAGAAGAACAGACAAAGGCGAAGATAATTCTAGAAAACACACTTGCATCAATATCTCTTCGTGCAAACCATCAGGTACACGTGATACAGCTGATTAGAGAAGCGGTACTCAACGCCATAAAACACGCAAATGCATCTGAAATAAAGATAAATTGTCACCAACAAGAACGATCAGTTAATATCAGTATTGTTGATAATGGTAACGGATTCTGCACTAGCATTGAAAAGCTGAATCATTACGGTTTAACCATCATGTCTGAACGCGCCGATCGTCTAAATGGTGAGCTCAAAGTCTTTAGTAGCCCGGGTGAAGGCTGTACAGTACAGCTGCTTTTCCCCCTACAGATGTAGATTAACCTGAATTCGGATTAAATTAGGAAAAGAAATGTCAAATTGGAACGTATTATTAGTCGATGACCACCCTCTAATGAGAAGAGGAGTAAGTCAGCTCTTATCTTTCGAAGATGAGTTCACCGTTATTGCTGAGGCAAGTAATGGTGCCGATGCCGTTACCATTGCATGCCAAAAAGAACCTGACCTGATATTACTCGATCTCAATATGAAAGGCATGTCCGGTCTCGACACCCTTAAAGTACTGCGAGAAGAAGGCGTAACATCAACCGTTATCGTGCTTACGGTCTCTGACAACAAGCAAGATATTAAAGCGTTAGTCGATGCAGGTGCCGACGGTTACCTGCTTAAAGATACCGAACCAGATGAACTCATTCGTCTGCTTAAACAAGCGATGGTCACAGGGAATGCATATAACGAGTATGTGTTGGAAATAATGCGTGACAAATCAGTGAGTGATGACATGTTTAGCTCACTAACGGATCGCGAGAAAGAAATTCTTGTCGAGGTCGCGAGAGGCTTTAGTAATCGACAAATTGCTGATCGGTTATTTATTTCTGAAGCAACGGTGAAAGTACACATCAAGAGCTTACTTAAAAAGCTTTGCGTAAAATCCCGCGTTGCAGCAACCGTCCTTTATTTAGAAAATAAAGGCAAATCCTAACCAGTTTCCCAAACAACTCTTGTTATTGGGGGTTATTTATTCAGCCGTCATTTCTCATCGGCTTCCTTCAGGCTTTAATTTCCTGAAGGAAGCTCACCTTCTTCGAAGGTTACTTAAAACCAAACTTACCGTTTGTGTTTTTCCATTCAGCCTTAACAGGGATCTCTTCAATCGTATCCCAATGTTCAACAATCATATCCTTCTCAACTCGAAACAAATCGTAGAATGCGACATGTTTATTCAAGAACTTGCCTTCGCTAATAGATAATACAAAGTTACCTTGACCTAAGATCTTATGATTTTCAGCGTAAACCATTGGCAGACCCGCCTCAGTTAATGCTTTAATAGCTTCACCTAAACCGCTTAGGCCATCAGCAACACCACTATTATGTTGTAAGTAGTCTTGATCTTCCGGGCCAATAAACTGACCAATTTTTGCCATTTCACCTTTGATAAGGATGGAGTCAACAAAATCAGTAACCATCGCTTTGTTGGCTTCTGTTTTATCTAGATCCGTAACGTCAGTCATTCCATCAAATTGAGTTCGACCACTTGAATTCGCTGGGGCAACATCTGCTAGGTTATCCCAATGCTCTACAATTTTCCCTTGTTCAAAACGAAAGACGTCAAAACCGGCTTTAGAGCCAAAAAAGTCATATTCAGTATGAAGAACAACATACTCACCATCTTGAAATGCACGTTTTACATCTGCTTTAGCACTGCCTGCTGGCAGCATCTGCATAACTTCCGCAAAACCGGCAAGTCCATCGCCAATAGCTAAGTTGTGTTGAATGTATTGTTCTGGATTGATATAAGCGATGGGTGCTGGGTCACCTGTTTCTATAGCCGAAATAAGTTGAATCGCTTTATCTTTATTTGAAACTGTTTCTGTTTCACTCGCGACTGAAGAGCATGCTGCAAGGCCCATAATACCAGCGGCAATGAGACTATTACTGAATACATTAGAAAGTGATAATTTGTTCATTTTTTTGTTCCCTTGTTTGGATACGTGCATATTAGTCACTATTTCCAAATAGGGGCAGAGTAGATATTTGCCTAAAAATGGTCAATATCGAACCCCACTACAATATGGGCTTTAGGTAGGCTTTCTGGAATTGGCTTGGTGTCGCATCGACGTGTTTCTTAAAATATTTCACAAAATTGCTCGCGTCTTCAAACCCGAAATCATAGGCCATCTGTTGTGTTGTGATATTGCTGACAACTAGGTTTCTTTTGATTTCTATCATCGTATACGCGTCAATCAATTGTTTCGCGGTTAAATCAGTGGCAAGTTTACATACCTGATTGAGTGTTTTATATGTGGTATTAATTTGATTGGCATACCAATTGGCATCGCGTATTTTCTTAAAATGCTCAAAAAGTAAATCCAAAAATCGAGCGAACTTATTGCTCTGCTCATGAGAAAGCTTATCGTGGCGAAGTTCTGGCCGTAAGCGATGTAAAATCAAAGATAGAGCAGAAAAAAGGTACATAACGATAAGCGGATCCGATTTTAAATGCGCTATCTCATTTGTTATTTCACCAAGCAAGGTTTTACATCGGCCATTATCTTGCTTATTTAGCTTTATCAAAGGTGTATGGTGGCTATTTAGATGAGTCGGTGTGTAATTTGGCAAGCGCATATTCGCATGTAGTCGATCTAAAAAGTCTTGCGTAAATAGTATGATTTTCCCCTTAGGTTGAGAAGAGAAATCAAACGCATGAACCTGCTCTCGTTGAATAAAGACAAAAGACCCAGAAGTAAACGGATATTCTTCAAAATCCACCATATGCACTCCCTCGCCCTCCTCTATATACAAAAGCATAAAAAAGGTGACACGATGAGGCTCTTCAGGCCTCTGCCTCAAATCTCGTTGGTAAAGAGATTCGAGTTCGACCATTTCAAACTCTGTTTGATCGCATTTATTATGTTTAAATCTAATCGCTGGAATATTCATACCACACCCCATTCATACCAAGCTAAGTAAGTTTGTGATCAACTACTTTTCAGATTGATGTTACTACTTTCACTCCAGTTTAATGAAAGGAACCGAAGACACAAGATTCATTCACCGAATCTGTAATACGATGTATAAATACCAACTTTTATGTATGTATTTATTATTCTTAGCAATTATCTCAATTTAGAGCGATACTTTTAGACTCGCCAACCGAAATAAAGACGTTAAGTAATTTATGACTGACCACATTGATACGACCTTACCACTAGACGTCAAGACACTCTCCGTTGTGTTCGCGCATATAGAAACAGCCGTCATACTCGCGAGCTTAGACCGTAAAATTGTCAGCATTAACGACGCAGCAAAAACACTTTTCGGTTTTAGCGATAAAGAAGTACTAAACAAAAGTACTCGAATGCTATACGCCAATGAGCACGATTTTTCTGATTTAGGGAGAAATCGCTTTAACGACACCGCCGACTATATCGACGAGTCTTCTGTCGCTACCTTCAAAAATAAATCTGGTTATATTTTTAAGTGTCAGGTGACCGGAGGACCTATAAAGAATGCCGCAGGAAAAAGCCTCTTCTATGTTGCGATGATTCAGGATGACTCTTCACGTCTTAATGCGGAAGAGACGTTAAACAAACTTCACTCCATAACCTCTAATCAGCAGCTTAGTTTCAAACAAAGATTAGAGGCCATACTCCTGTTGGGTTGTGACCACTATGGCTTACCTATCGGTATATTTAGTAAAATTGATGGCAATCGTTATGTCATTCAACAGGCTGTACACCCAGACAACCAATTAGAAGAACAGATGACCTTTGCTTTAGATGAGACATATTGCACGCATGTTTTTCAAGCTAACAAAGCAAAAGGATTTCATAGCGTTGCGACGAGTGAAATTGAATCCCATCCTTGTTATCAACATTTCAAACTCGAAGCGTACATAGGTGTGCCAGTTTTCGTTGATGGTCTACGTTATGGCACACTCAATTTCTCAAGTAATACGCCAACCAAACCATTTATAAGACAGGATTATGAATTGATCCGACTGTTCGCGGAGTGGGTAGGCCATGAGATTGCTCGCAATAATGACCTAAATGCATTGAAGAACGCCCACGACCAACTCGAAATATTAGCCAATACCGATGCGTTAACTGGATTAGCCAATCGAGGATTTCTAGAACAAGTATTACAAGACTACATAAAAAATAGATTTCGCCATAAACATGGTCTAGTTGTCGCCCTATTTGATTTTGACAATTTCAAAGGCATTAACGATAAACATGGCCATGCTATTGGAGACAAGGCGTTGAAGGTTTTTGCTCATGTTGCCAATGAATTTAGCCGGAGTGATGACGTCTATGGTCGCTGGGGCGGCGAGGAATTTTTAGCCATATTTCCCACCAAAAACGTTCAAGGCATCTCAACTTCCTTAGAAAGACTGCAAAGCAACATTAGACAAGCAGGTTTAAACATTGCGGATAAGGCGATCGTATTAACCGTGAGTGTCGGTGTCACTATGTTGGAGGATGACGATGATATTTACACCCTATTAAAAAGAGTGGATACGTTACTTTATAAGGCCAAAGATAACGGACGAGATTGCATTGAAATAGGGTAGTGTTTATCGAAGATTCGAGATTAACGTAGCATACGCGATGTGAATAAGACTCATACTATCTTCTTCAACGAATACATAATAGCTATCGCCGCTGTTTTTCTGCTTCCTAGAGCATTAAGCCACGTATCAACTTTTTAATCTTTATTTTTGTAAATCGCCAATGGGTGATCGGCTGTTTCGGCGCGGTACGTAATAGTTGTTGATAAGCCACGGCGTCAAATGTGACTTCACCACCATGTGCGGCTAGCAGAAACGTCGGTTTTAATTCGTATACCCTCTCAACTGAGCAGCGATATTGATTCGGGTGGAAAATCGGAAATGGGGCAATGAGTGTGTTTTTGACTTCCACAACAAGATCAGCGACATATAATATCCCCTGTTCTCTATGATACACGGAAAGGTCTCTATCTGTGTGTCCAGGCGTCTCTAGCACCAGCCAGTCTTCAAAACCGGGAATAGCATCACCATCGAGCATTTCAACGTCAGGTTTTAGCTTACGCGAGTACCACAAGTTCTGTTTTGGTTTACGCATTCGCTTTGCCACCCATAGAGCCAGCATTAAGTCTGTCAAATGCATCAACCAACCATCCCATCCAGCATACCAATCTGTCTCTCGTTTTGCCGCCAAAAGAGTACAACCCGTTAGCGTCCGCAATTTATGTGCGGCACCCGCATGATCCGGATGCATATGCGTGACAACAACCAATTTAAGGTCTGTAAATGGGCGTTGGAGTTGATGCTCAATGAAATCTCTTAAATGAGGAACATCCGCTCGACTACCACCATCCAGCAGCATGAGCTTATCTGGATACTCAGCCAGATACATGGTTTGAATATACCCTTGAATTCTATGCAGTTGCAAAACATGTCCTTGTGCTATTTGACGTTCGGCTTCCAATACCTTGACGTCGAATCATCTGGTCAGACCAACTATAGCAGCAGAATGCTGAGAATGTTAAATATATGTTACGTCACTGCAAGAACGACAAAATCGCACGTACAATTAAAATGTATAGAAAGCAAAATCGCCACCATAACTGGTAGCGATTTTGTTTTCTTTAATTACGTATTCAATTGCAGTGACAGCACTACAAAATAGAGACACCTTCTACTTCCAAAACAGTATTAGCATTCGCACGTTCAATAATCTTAAGCAGCGTGGTTTGAATCACTTCATCTTCTCTAGCATCAGTCTTACTTGCGAACCGCTCTTCCATAACATCCCCACCCTCATGCAACGTAAACTGGATTGAAACTTCTGTTGCACAATCTATTTTT
>LLEJ01000008.1_pt1 | contig 23985 bp, 22 predicted proteins | sample 595831 | NCBI WGS metagenome assembly LLEJ01 (sample SAMN02919310, study PRJNA255460) | bioreactor metagenome | biome: chemostat; feature: culture 2011_10.1; material: sediment; isolation source: day101 10degC chemostat 2011 inoculated with Wadden Sea sediment taken from... | place: Germany: Bremen... | reverse complement strand
ATCAACGTGATTGATCTGATTTTTAAACGGCATCTCGATCGTGTCGGAATAACTGAGGAAACACACCTCATATTCGGGTATGTCCTTGGTAGTTTCTGTCGCTAAACTTCTCTCCTTTAAAACTTTCATTTTATTGATGCTAAATTGTCCATGATGAATGGCGAATATGTGTGATGTACGTCACGTATAAATAGTAAATAATAGCGTCATCGAGTGAGAGGGGCAGTTACCCCAACAAGTAGTCACTCATTTTTAACAGACACTTTAAGGGTAAATAAGATGAAAAAATTAACAGTTCTAGCCGCCACTCTACTCGTTAGCGCAACCGCATTTGCCGGTACTCAAACGGTTTATAGTGAAGCAAATCTATCCACAGCCAGTTTCTCTTCTAAAGCGGCTGCATATGAAGCCGGGTTTGACTACGTTGATGCATTGGAAACAGCGAGCCATTCTGAATTGCGCTTCAAATTGGCACCCATTGGAGAAAATACGGTCTCTAACCTTAAACTAGACGACACAGCTGTGACAATTGAAGAGTTCTCAGAAGCTCGCGGTGAAATCTCTTACCGCGCTATCGTCAATGTTGATTATCACTTCGATGCCCGTGATAACAACAACGACTAAAATTCCGTTGTTTTAGAATTTGAAAAGCCAACAGATCTCGGTCTGTTGGCTTTTTTGTCATTGAAAACAACAAACGGTAGTACCGGTACTAAAACGAAGGTTCTTTTCTTTTTTGGAAGGGGCTATGTTGCGTGGAACGGGGACGTTTCCCCCGGAAATGCGCTAGGTGCGACGCTATAGCAAAGCCAATAATTGCGTCATTCCCTTGAAAAAGGGAATCCACTCAAAGCGTGTGCACAATTAAATTGGTTGTAGATGTAACTCAGAAATGCCGCATTCCTTGCTAGGGATACAGCTCGCCAGTTAACCGCAGCATTGCTTTTCTTATTGAAGCTAAGATCCGGCTCCATTCAATTCGCACCCTGTTAATAAACGAAACGCTTGCGGATGAACGGCTAGGGATGCCAATTCTCCGATTTCAACTTACTGAATAATTTTCAGTCCATTCGGGTAATAAAGGTTTGCTCGTCATCCACAAAAGCCACAAAGCCGCCGTGATAGATAAACACCCGACCACGCCCCTCAACTAGGCAGGCAAGCTGTGGGTTCAAATCTTCTTCGTTATTCTGGCTTTGAAAAGTACCGGTATCGGTGATTACGCCGCTGAGTGTAGGCAAATATCCATAAGTGCGCTTGGCTTGATCAATCAGGTTCAATTCGCTGGCGGTAGAGAAGCAAAAGGGGATCGCACCGGCTTCTTCGATAAATAGAGGTTTCAGTTCTTCAAAAGTTGTAATAACCAGCCAGTCGATGTCGTTAACATGATGGATAAACATAAAGTTTCTCGGTAATTCTGATGCGGAGATTTTATCACTATCAGGGGAGAACGTAGTAGAGATTTAGTTGGTAAAGGCGGTAATTCTGTGCCATTTCCGCACATCACTAGGCCAACTTGAAACACGTTTTTGTCCAAAAGTCATCATGTGCTTCCAGCTCATTAACTAACCCGTTAGCTAAAGAAATTAAAATTTGACTCATTTTTCCAGAAAAACGGAAACAAAATGATCGGAGTACAATATTCATGCGAACAACCCAAACCTTGAGCGTTTAAGTTAATATGCTCTCATCATGAGATTCAAGTCACGTTTATCAGTATTTTTTCTAGGTATCGTCTACTCCTTTCAACTGTTTAATTAGAAGCTGATATGACAAAGAAAATCATCCTAGATACAGATCCGGGCATCGATGATGCAATGGCAATCCTATTTGCAGAAGCGCATCCAGATATTGAGCTGATGGGGATCACTACTGTTTATGGTAATGCAACGATAGACAATGGCACTCAAAATGCTCTCTATCTGAAGCAGAAATTCAGTATGAAGGCACTCGTTGCTAAAGGTTCGGATAAGCCCTTAATAAGAGATCCCGTTGGAGCAACGGTTGTGGTGCATGGTGAGACTGGTTTTGGTGATGTGACAGCACCAAGTTCGCTAGATTCTAAAGCGATTAAAAAGCCAGCTTATCAGTTCATTATCGACAGTGTTCGAGCTGAACCTGGAGAGATCACTCTTGTGGCTGTCGGTCCTCTAACTAATCTTGCACTTGCACTGGAAGCTGCTCCTGACATCGTCGACTTGGTAAAAGAAGTGGTCGTTATGGGTGGCGCGTTCGGTGAAAACGATCACAGAGGAAATGTGACACCATTTGCAGAAGCGAATATTCATGATGACCCTCATGCTGCCGATAAGGTGTTTACGGCATCATGGCCAGTAGTCATTATCGGGCTCGATGTCACGGAGGAGAGCTTTTTTACCAGTCAATACCTTGATGAGTTGCGAGATGACGCTGGAGAGGTTGGGCAGTTCATCTGGGACATCAGCCGTTACTACTTAAAGTTTTATTCTGAAAAAGTAGGAATGGATGGTTGTCATGTTCATGACCCATCAGCCATTGCTTATGTTATCCAACCATCTCTTTTTACAAGTCGTAGTGGTCCGGTCAGGGTTGTCACTGATGGGCCAGCGGAAGGGATGACTATTCAAAAAGCTGATCAACGTAACTATATGAATGATGAATGGAGCTTATTTCCTGCACAACAGGTCGGCGTTCAAGTAGACAACGATACTCTACTCTCACTCTACAGAGAGACATTAATACACTATTCACAGCAGTAAAACTGGTTCTGTCACAAATGTTGAGAAATGCGTGGCAGGCTAATCCTTTAGGTACAATTATCCTACAATTGCGTAGAAACGCTCAAAGGCACTGTCAGCTTCATCTGGTCCAACTTAAACTGATCTGCACTATCAATACAAGACACCGAGCTAAGTGTCTTTCCATACTAAAAAGTAATTTTCATTTACTAAATTTGCGAATTGGCTAGCTCACTTTTGTCCAAAGATGAGCTGCCGCAGCGGAACCGCTAAGAAGGTTCTGCCCCATTCGGTGTTACAGTTGATCAAGAACTCAGTTCACTTAAGTATGATTTGACTTACATTTTCTCATGCTAGTACTGTGTAAGGAAACTTGGTCGATTCGGATTCGTGCTTGCACGACATTAAAATGTTATGAGTATGGTTGGCATTATCGATGGATTGGGAGTTAGAATTGGAGAATTGGACGAAACAAGATTGCTATGATGCCATGATGTTGTTCGTGGATTACTATATGGTGGATGACGAAAAAGATAGATGGAATGCCTTAATACAGGAATGCATTGCTGAGAATCGGTTTCCACCGGGTAAGGGATTTCTGCATGAAATTGATCAAGCTATTAAAATCTCAACGAAGCCCAGTATGAAAAATAGAGCTGAGTTGTATAAGAAAATCTGTGGTTTTTGTATCTGAGCCAATATACTCATAACACAATTCAATCAGACCATAACGTGTGGCACTTTAAGTTTGCGTTGAGTTTTGTATTTAAGGTGATATGCAGAAACGGCATTTATCCGTTTTTAGCAGTTTAAGTGGGCGATAGGGATATATGAATTATAAACTCAGAACTTCGGAAAAAGGACTTTATCGCCGAGTCGATGAAATCCTATTTTACCTTTGGGATCCAATTGGCGTTTGTGATATACCAATGGCTCGTGATGAATATCAATCATACCTGCCACAAGTGTTCAAACTCTTACTTAATGATTCTAAAGATCATGAAATTTCGGCATACCTAATTAAAGTAGAGTCAGGTTCAATGGGCTTATCTATCAATAGTAATAAAACACTTGAAGTAGCTAGGTTGCTAATTGAAACTAAAGAAGCATTGTTGAAATAATATCCCTAACAAGGTGCTCAAGAATGGATAAAAACAGTTGGCTTTTTCTCGTTCTCCGACAATTTTTTGCCGCTTAAGCGAGCGTTAGCTGTAAAGATATTGACTATGAGTGAATATGAACTGCACCTGTGATACTGGACATTCGCGTAAGCGACTTTTGCCATATCTTTAATAATTCACGCTTTGCTACATTAGCAAAGACGCAACTCGGAATTGTCCAGTAATGGCTTAGAGTAAAAAAATCTAATGTGTGATCACCAAGGGACTTTGTCCTTCCTTAACTACCAAGCCAAAATCGCCCTCTATTCAAAAGGACATGTAAGGACAGAGTAGGGACAATTGCGGACATTTACCTGATTCGATTAAAGAACAAATCAGGTAAATGTGGAAGACGCATGAAAAAAGCCAAGCAGAGTTGGCCTTTTGGGGTCTATGTAGGTTTCCGCAACGAAGAAGATTTATTGATCCATCATCCACGCGAACTGAGGCATGAAGTCTATGTTTTCTTTGACTGTTTCACGTAAAGCTTCGTCTAGAATGGTACCAGTATTAACAATAGGATTAAGGAGCAATGCTCGTTTAGCATCATTCAGGTTGCCATAAACAGCAGCGCTTACGGTTAGCGTTTCGAACTCTTTCATCAACTGGATAAGACGAAGGGTGTCTGTTGGAAATGGCGCTACGTTTAAAGGAACAGGTCCAGCTTTGGTGATCATCGAGCTTACTTCTACTACACAGTTGTCTGGTAACCCCGCAATTGCACCATTGTTACGAGTATTGACGTGCATGATTTTACGTTTGTCATTGTAAATCGAAGACATTAATTCACACGCTGCTTCTGAGTAGTATTGGCCACCTCGTTTTTCTAACTCTTTTGGTTTTTCTGCAAGATCTGGGTTTTTGTAGATTTCAAAAAGGCGATTCTCCATGGCTTTTACCACTTCACCACGGGTGCCTTCACCATTGGCCTCCTGCTTTTCCTGTTGCATAATATCTTCACTCATATAGTAGTAGCGAAGATACGCACAAGGGATCATACCCATGTTTTTGATCAGTTCTTTTGGCCATTCGAATGGCGGAATATTACTTGGAACAAGGTAATCTTTACCATTTAGGATTTGGTCGACAACATAGCCAAGTTTATCTTGTCCTTCATGTAGAATCTGACGCGCCCAGATAAAGTGGTTCAATCCCGCCACCTGCATAATGAAGTCTTGCTCGTCCGCTTCAAGAAGTCTAGCCACCCCCTTTTGCATAATGACAGGCACATTACACAGGCCAATAGCTTTGACGTTCGTGTGCTTTAGGATTGCCTCGGTCACAATACCTGATGGATTGGTGAAGTTCAGCAACCAGGCGTCAGGACATAGCTCTTCGATATCTTTACAGATATCCAAAGCAATTGGAATAGTACGGCAAGCGTTAGAAAAGCCACCCAATCCATTGGTTTCTTGACCAATCATCCCGTACTTCAGTGAAATACGTTCGTCACGGATACGTCCTTCCAAACATCCAACACGGAATTGAGAACAGATGAAATCTGCATTTTTTAGTGCTGGGCGGCGGTCAAGCGTCACTTTAACTTTTATGTCTAACCCTTCTTTTTGAATCATACGGCGAGTTAGGTCAGCGATTATATTAACTTTTTCCTTTCCATCTTCGATATCGACTAGCCAAAGTTCGCTAAGAGGCAATTCATGCTTACGCTTGATGAGTCCTTCGATCAGCTCTGGTGTGTAGCTAGATCCTGCGCCAATTACAGCAATTTTTAATTGTTTCTTCATTTTGTGTTTACTCTCGATTGGATAAGGTGAGTTAATTTAATATCAAATAATGCCGAAGAACAAACCAAAAACTTGCTATCATGCATTAGCCAAATTAATGCGTAAGAGTTTTGACAAAATGGAAAATAAACAAAATCTACTTTCTAACTTGTACACATTTAGTGTAGCAGCGAAGTTTCTTAGTTTCACACTTGCGGCTGAAGAGTTGTGTCTCACTCAAGGCGCTGTTAGTCAACGCATTAAAAAATTAGAGCAAGGGTTAGGTTTCAAGCTCTTCGTTCGGTTAACTCGAAAACTTGAGCTTACTGAAGAGGGGCTGCGCATATTAGCCACTCTTACTTCGTCTCTAGACAATATCTTTTCAGAAATAGAGGACATTCGCTTTAATGAATTACGGGGTGAACTGTACATTGGTATTGCACCAACATTTGCTCATTCATGGCTAATGCCCCGATTGTCTGATTTTCAAAGACAATATCCATACTTAGATGTCAAAATTAGAGTGAAAGCCAGTAAGCTAGATTTTCAGAATCAGCCTGTTGATTTGGCTATTTACTATGGTGAAGCAAACCATGCGGATTTTTATCATCAACGGTTATTTGATGAATGTCTCGTTCCTGTATGTACGCCTGAATATGCTTTACAACTAGAACTTGATAAGGGTGACAGTCGATTACACGAAGCCTGCTTTCTTCATTGTACCGAATCTTTGGAATTTCTCTCTCCACTGGCAGAATGGCAATGTTGGTTAAAGAAGACTGGCCGCAGCTTAGATATTTTGGAACGGAAGTATGTATTTAACCACGAGGAACTCGCCATGGTAGCGGCAAAAAACTCGATGGGTATAGCGATGGGAAGGTACCATCTCATTAAACAATATTTAGAAAGTGGCGAGTTAATTTCTCCATTGGAAACAGTAGAATCAGGGCTAGGCTACGACTTAATTTGCCCTAAAGGGCATGAAATAAGACCAAGGTTCAAAGCCTTTTCAAATTGGATTAACCAGTTTATTTGATTTGCGTAGAGATACTTTATTTCGACTTATTTTTTCTAATCCAAACTATCTGAGCTAATACAATCAACCTAGCTCATTTATGTCCAAAGGCGAGTTGACTCAGATGATCTGCTAACAAACTTTCGCCCCGAAATGAGAGAGTAAGACTGTAAGCTTGTTGTTGTCAGGTAATCTACACAAACAGTTATGCTTATGGAGTGTCACAGCATAACTGTTTGCTGAATAGGGCGAGTAGACTAGGTTTTTAAAGCTATTTCACTTCATATCTAAGTAGGACTTCATTATCCAATACAACGTTTGTTGACCAGATGAAGTTTGCACCTGTTCCGCTGAATTTTTCAATGAAGTTCATGTATGACTTCTTGTTGTTTACACCGATTTCATCTTCTGAATATTGTGTTGCTTGAGGCCATGAGTTTGCGTCAAATTCTTGATTCATCCAGTTACTTGGTGTTTTCCAGTGAGCGGCATAAGCATTTTTACCATTATCTGTTCCTTCCGTTGTACAGGTGTCAGATAAGCGTTTTCTATCAACTTCACTTAAGCAAGATAAATCGTAGATAGGAGCGGTATAAAACGTTTGTGCTTGCCAGCCTGAACCTGTCACGGTTCCATCGCTAAAGCTAGCGATAAAGCCACCATCTCCAGGGTGGTATGCTTTGCCTCGGTTATCTTCTGTCCCCAAGCCTAGGTTTTCTTCCCAATCAATGACTTTTACAGCAATCGTATAAGGTTTGCTAACCTTGAACTTTACGATGCTAGAGTTAAATGGCGTGAATGGTACGGTGTCTACTGCTACAAGCTGACCATTGATGTATAACTCAAAATAATTATCAGCAAAAATGTAACCTGTGATCTCTTCTCCGTCTGCATCAATAACTGCTACGGGTACTGGATCTTCATCTACGTCCGCAATGCCTTGAGGAGTGATGTTCGCACACTCTTCATATAGGTCGACCGCTTTTGTTGCGGTAGTGAAATGGTTTTCGGCAGGAACAGTCCAAACCTTACCGTCAGCATCAATGATTTCACCAATGCCAGCAACACGGCTTCTGCCATTCTCACACTCAAAAAGATTAGCTTCTACTGTTTTTGCAAGACCTTGGGTAATACTGGCTGAACCGCTGTAATCGCTGATGCTTTCGCTAACAGTTAGGTCGGATGATGGAGAGCAACCCGCCAACAATAAGGCGATAGATGAAAGGGCAATAACCTGATTGTTTGTAATAATCATTGACGATAATCCAGTAATAAGTAGGAAGCTTAAGTGTAGTTTTTAATTGAGTTAGATCAATGTGTTGATTCAGTCACTCTTAACAAGGTGCAGATATTAGTCGATGTACTGTAAATGAACGTAAACGATATGCAATATTCGGTAAACTCATTTATGTCGAACAACGTGCTCGGGAGACAAATTGTCCTATGTGTTTCTGCTGATATTGTGATCACCAAGTAATTCTGCTGTATTCTGTATATGGAATTCACGTTTTAGCAAATTGGCGATGGGGAGAGTAGACCCTCTCGGTGTTCTTGATTTAAAAAAGAGGACCAAAATAGCTAAGGGAAAGCACCGAGAAGCGATACAATATTCGAGTTGCGAGATCGCAGCATGGGATACTCATTCACAGAAAGCCTTAAAGTAGCCACATATGTCTAAAGATTTTGGTTTCACCACAGAATACACTCTCGACAAGACCTTTTTTGCAGAGTGTTATGATCAAACTAGCCGTCCTGCTAAATTTCCAAAAGCCTATTTAAAAGGAATACTTTTTCTTCTTTTTGGTGTGGTTTTATTAAAATTTGAGCTACTACCCAGCGGTTACGTTGGTTGGTTCTTTATTGTTTGGAGTATTATTGAGGCGCTCAGTGTTTATTATAAGAGAGCCTGGTGGCTCTGGCGACAAACATTCAGCACGAGCTCTGGCAGCAGAGTGGTCTTTCAGGTTGACTCTAACGGTGTGAGTTATAAAAGCGGTAAAAACACCCGTAGCATCGCCTGGAGTGAAATCGACCAACTTGAACAAAGCGATTTAGGTTTTATCCTTCATATGGGTAAACAGCGGCAATATGTCAGTAAATCTTGCTTAAATGATGAAACGATCGCGTTCATCGTAGATCAGCACGTAATATCAAAAATGAACTAACGTCAATACGCGAAAAATTGGCCATGACTTTGTAGGCGAATTGGCAAGTTCACTTTTGTCCATAGGCGAGTTATAACAGTGGATCGGCTAACTTGTAATCAAACTTTAATATCTTCCGACAGTCACAGCTTACTGAGCTCAGGTTAGCTTGGTTCAATAGAATATCTACGATCGATCTAAAACGGTTTGATACTGTTCCAAATACTGTGGGATAACCGCTTGCAGAGAGAAACGACGTTCAATCGTCTGACGGGCCTTTGTTCGAATGGCACTTTTTGTGGGTTCTGAGGCGAGTAACCAAATGTTTAAGGCGTGGTTCAGTTCTGTCATATCGTTACCAATCCATCCATTTTCATTGCTATTGATAAGTGACTCCAAAGCACCAACGTTGGTTGAAATAACGGGAATACCTCTGCTCATTGCTTCTAAAGCGGCCATCGGCAACCCTTCAAATCTCGATGTGATAATAAGTACATCGATATCGCTCCAAACGGAATTCATATCATCGATATGGCCGTGAAGCCGAACATTTCCCCCTGCCATTTTATTAAGTTGTGACGTCATTGGCCCTGATCCGTAGAGATGAAAATCATGCTGCGGAAAGTTTTTGGCGAGCTCGATGTAGCGATCTGGTGCTTTTTCATGGCTCAGTCGCCCAACAAAGGCGATGTTTTTGCCAAAGCGTGTCGGACAAGATTGCAGTGCGACAAAGTTATTTAGGAGATGCGTTTTAGAAGGTATTTTGTTGGCAATATCTTTGCTGACGGCAAAGTTCAGATCAGAGAGAGAAGCGGTAAAACGGTCTATCATGTCATAAAGTTTCACTTTTCCTACTGGGGTTTCGCCAGCATGATAGGTCGAAACTTGAACCGTATTCTTCGGAGGTGCGGTCCATTTACAGTGTAAACATGCCAACCGACTAACAACACTGGCTTTATACCCATGAGCGTGGATAAGCGCAGGCCGGTGTAATTTGAGGGCGCAGCGCAGCTGCGTCAATACATTGGCATTACCTTTACAGTTAGACAATTCTGACAAGAAATTATACGGAATTTTCGCCAATTCTAGTTTACCTAAAATCGGTTGTGACCCTGAATATTCGGTTAAAAGTACCACTCTGACTTTTTGTTGAAATTGTATTAGGCCAGAGGCTAGTTCCAAAATATGGGTCTCAATACCACCCAATATCTGGCTGTCCACCGCTAACCAAATATCATCGTTTAACAAGGCGTTAGAGTTAGGTTTCGCTGTATTCATCCTCTGTTTCCCAAGCCAGTTTCTTACGGTAAACCGTCGATGGGCTTAGCTCCAGTAGTACCGCCGCAGTCAGAACATTCCCATCACAAAAATCGATAGCGTTTTGTATCGTTTCTCTTTCAACTTGCCACATAGGTCGAATTATCGTTGACGCCTGTCTGTTTGCTTCGAACGGTTCACCTGATGGCGGTGGCTCAATGATGTTAGATTCCTCGTGTTGTCGTTTTTCTAACTGTTCGACGATCTCTGGTTGTCGCGGTTTTTTACTTTCGCCATTACTGCTTATATCAGCATGACTTATTTGGGAGGGGAGATGCTCCATTGCGACGAGTTTGTCATCATTAAGAACAACAATGTTTCTGATGATATTCTGAAGCTGACGAACATTTCCGGGCCAACGGTAGCGTTTCATCAACTGTTGAACGGGCTTCTCTAGGCCTGTGAATTTTTTTCCGTCTTGTTTGGCATAAATTTTAAGAAAGTGATTCGCCAATGTAATGATGTCTTTTCCGCGTTCTCGAAGTGGTGGCATCTCTATAGGGATTACATGGACGCGGTAATAAAGATCTTCTCGAAACCTTCCCTCTTCGACCTCTTTTAGTGGGTCTCGATTAGTGGCGCAGATAATTCTAACATCCACCTTTCTTTCTCTGCTTTCACCAAGGGGAGTAAACGTACCCGTTTGAAGAAACCGTAGCAGTTTTTTCTGCATTTCTAGTTCCATTTCACAAAGCTCATCGAGAAAAAGTGTGCCTCCGTGAGCTTGCACTGCCGCTCCTTTTCGATCCGCTGTAGCGCCGGTAAATGCCCCTTTGATATGACCAAATATCTCGCTTTCCATTAGGTCTCTAGGGATAGCGCCGCAGTTTATCGCAACAAATGGCTTATTCTTCCTATCACTCTGGTGGTGAATGGCTTCCGCACACACTTCTTTTCCTGTGCCGCTCTCTCCATTGATAAATACGCTGGCGTTGGTTGGGGCAACAGAATCAATGATTTTATACACCCCTTGCATCTGTACGCTTGAGCCAATAAATCCATGAAACTTAGAACGGTCTAGGCTGCTCTCTAAATCCTCGACGAGATGTTCTAGTTTGGCATTTTCTAAATGGATACGAATAGAGGTTTTGAGTCGCTCTGCTTGAATCGGTTTCTCTAGGAAATCCTTGGCTCCTCGTTGAATTAAGCTTATAGCAACATCCACGGAACCATGAGCCGTAGCAATGATAACGGAAGAGGGGATTTCGTTTTCTTGAATCCAGTCTAGTATCTCTTGACCGCTAATATCAGGGAGCTGTAAGTCAAGAATGACCAATTGGGGGGCATAATTCTTTATAAATGCTTTTGCTTCCATCCCTGTTTCTACATGTAGCAGGTCATAAGGTTCATCTTTGACGTACTGTTTGTATAAAATAGCGAGTGAGGTTGAGTCTTCGACAAGTAATACTTTTGGTCGCATACCTATACCCTTGTGTTTTTCATATGGGACATCATTCCTATAGAATAGACTATAAAGGCGTTAATTCTGTTTTATCTTATTAAAATCCTTGTTCTTTTCTTCTTTGCAACGCATCTAATGAATCTTGTGCAATCGAGTCTAAGTTTTCTGTGATCGCTTTTACCTTTGTGAATTCATTATCGATGCAGAGGGATTCTATTTTTTTAGCTAATTCGGCTAGGCTCGTATTGCCCAATGCGAGTGAGGAACTCGTTAACGTGTGTGCCTCAAACTTTAGCGTGGCATAATCGGAATCTTCTAGTGCGATAAGCATTTTGCGGATATTTTTTTGCGCTTCGTCTATATAGTGGTCAATCAACATTGGCATCACTTCGGCACTCGTATCTTTAACCATCTGTCGTAGCGTTGACTCATTAATAAGTGATGTTGACTGTGCGGCGTTACCTGTCGTTATCGGTATTACCTTGATTGTTGGCGATTTAATTTGAATGTCTGTTTCACTTTCCTGTGCGACATATTTGTTTAGTGTATTGATTAAATTTGAAAGATTGACGGGTTTCGATAAGTAATCTGTCATGCCTGCGCGAATAAATGATTCCTTATCGCCGGATAATGCATGCGCTGTAAAGGCAATAATCGGTAATGTAGCGCTGGTCTTATTGTCGACGGTGCGGATCCTTTTGCACGCTTCTATTCCATCCATTTCGGGCATTGAGATATCCATAAAAATAATGTCGTATACGTTGCTTTGAGCCATTTGAACCGCTTCAATGCCATTGTTGGCTATATCAATGTTCAATCCAATGTGTTTAAAAAGGCTCTGGATGACGAGCTGATTCGCCTTATTGTCTTCTGCAACTAGAATGCGACTGTGCAAGCACTTTGGATGTAGATTGTTTGGTAATGCTTTGGATTGTTGGAAGTCGTCACGCGTTGCCATCTCCATAGGAAGATGAACCGTAAAACAACTCCCTACGCCTCCCGTGCTTTCTACTGTTATCTCACCATCCATTAGGTTGACTAATTTCTTGCAGATGGCAAGACCTAATCCAGACCCTTCATAATCACGAGAGAAGGTTTGATCTACCATGGTAAATTCATCAAATAGGTAAGGCAGCGACTTTTCAGAAATGCCGATACCGGTATCTCTTATTTTGCAGGTAATTTTTGCATGGTTTTCAGATATTTTTGTCGTAAATAGTTCAATATCAATACCCCCTACCTCGGTGAATTTTAATGCGTTGCCGATAAGATTAAGCAACACCTGCTTAAAACGGTATTCATCACCGACAAAGTATTCAGGGAGATGGTTGGGCTTCAAGTTCAAATCTAAGCCTTTATCAAGCGCTAGTGTTTTGACATTGTCAATGACCGACTGAGTCGCGTCAGAGGGGTTGAATATCCTCCTATCGATGGTCATGTTATTCGATTCCATCCTAGAGAAGTCGAGAATATTGTTGATTAAGGATAGGAGAAACAATCCGGAATCGGTGGCGACATTAACCAGTTTTTGTTGTTCGTTATTTAATGGGGTCTGCTTAAGAGAATTAAGTAGCCCAATTACACCATTCATTGGTGTTCTAATTTCATGGGACATCGAGGCAAGGAAAAGGCTTTTACTTTCATTCGCCTTTTCTGCCTGTTTTCGGGCGGCCTGAAGATCTATGTAGCTATCTTCAAGGTTTTTAGACATGATATCGAAGGCGTTTGCAACCTCACCTAGTTCATCTTTTTGTTGTAGATTTAGCTGATAACCTGGCCCCTTCTTGCTTACCGTGTGTGCTGCTTTTCTTAGTTTGACTAAGCTTCTGGTCAGATAGGTACCGAGTACAAAGGAAAACAGTGCCACTAGCAGAACCTCTAAAGAGGCGATGCCTATTATGGCTTTACGAGCATCATCCAACATCTTGCTAATAGCGGTGGTTGCAAAGCCTATTTCGATAGAACCATATACGGTACCATCGCTTTCAATATCGATTTTGGTGTCAAATACACCATCGTCGACAGATCGTAAGTCTTCATCAATTTTTACACCATTTTCGAGCAACTCAATATTGCCACCAGAAGAGAGTGTTTGCCCATAACTCTTTACTTGTACATAGACCACATCTTCGAGCACCATAATGTCATTTACAAGGTCATCGAGTGTCGCGAGATTGGTGGTTTAATACTGCATCTTTGATGGCGTGTGCAAACATAGTCGTTGTCGCATGGGCTCGTTGTATCAATTGTTTCTCATTCGAGTCGCCTAAAAAAGACATAGCACTGAAGACAAGAATGACTAAGAGAAAAGTCTCAATTGCCGCAATACCAATAATAGTCTTGTTACGAAGGTTCATCTTATTGTCCTACTATTTCGTTTGAATGAGGTCAATATCCAGAGCTCGCACATCGTCCCAGTCGCTATTTTTCGCGGGCATAAATGCTTTTATTTTCAATGGTTCTAATACTTTTTTACCTTCTGGAGTATTCGCAAGGTTAGCAAAAAAGTCTTTAACCTGCTCTCGTAATTTTGAGTCTATAGACGGGTGTGCCGCAATGGCATGGGGTGTGTAACCTTTGGTGGTCCAGATAGGGTTAAGTTGTTCTTTTATTTCTGCGGGCATCGCATTGAACGTTCTCATCACTCCTCCACCTGCAGGAAAGAATCCTCTCGCTATCGCTAAATAGACTGAATCATGGGATGAAACATACTTAGGCGTGAAGTTAACATTGGCGGCGTTTAGGTACGCTTGAGGAAGTATACTGGCCGCAAATGAAGCCGGTGCAGGGAACGCCATTTCGGAGTTATTGAGTTGCTCTACCTCTGTTATGTTGCTGTCTTTCTTTACGACAATGATGCCTTTTATCATTTTGTCCTTGGCTTTCGCTACAGCTTGGTATCCCGGTGACTGGTTAAATACAACAAAATGATAAGGATTCATGTAGGCAAAGCTATATTCTCCCTTAGCGAGGTTTTTTTCGAAGGTAGGAATATCACTCGTCGTCTTGAATACAAATTCATGCCCAGTCTCTTCTGAAAGTGCCTTTAATATGGGTGACCACTGTTTTGCAAGTCGGCTTGCAGACTGCTGGGGCACAATACTAAAGGTATAATGGTGGGCCCAAATAGGTGCAGAAACGAGCATTATCAAGGATATTAGGATTGTTCTAATTATTATCATTATTTGTCCCTATCAATAATCTTTATCTTTTCAAATGGTTGTAGTACTAGTTTAGGTAATAATCCACTATTTACTATACTGTGATGGAGAGAAATTGATTCTTTTTTAATTTATTTATAATGGCGGATCGCCATTTATGAGGAAGAAAGGCCAGTCTGTTTATTTCTCTGTTGAGTTCGAATAATAAACTAGGCTGTTCTTTGGTGTTTAAAACGGTACCAAGTAGCTGTATCTGAGATGAATTAAGTAGCTTCATCGCTTGTGTGATGTCATGTTTGTTAGTCACTCCTGCCAGTACCGTTAAAATGGTTTGGTCACAGGCTGTCGCAACAATCTGGGAAGGGATGTTGCTCTTATTGATATTGAGTATTGGAGACGTATCTATCACGATGCGATCGAATTGTTTGCTCCATTCTTCTATGTTCTTTTTGAGATGTCCGGGCCGTTTATACGCGAGTTGTGCCGGAGAATTGATAGGAGAAGCAACGCCCGTAAAACACTGTGCTGTGCTGGTGTGTTCTAGCCAAAATTCATTGGGTTCTAACGAGGGTAATTCCAGCACATTAAAACTGGGTTTGTGGATATTGAGATCAATGATTAACGTGCGGTAACCTGCTAGCAGATACCGCTCGGTTAAGGCGATGGCTAATGACGTGACGCCTTCGCCTGATTGGCATGAAGTGATACATAGTGAACGACAGTCAGCTAATTCGGCTTCGATAAAAATCTGTTCTATTTCGGCGTGCATTGCGGGTATAGTCATTAGATCACTCCTATTAAAGCAATGGTGGTTGCAATTTGAAGAACGTCTTTAAGGCCAAGGCGTATTTTTTCCGCTAAGCTTTCTCTTCTGTCGGGAATATAAATGGTGTCCCCAGCTCGAATGACAGGCAAATTTCGAAAACTGGCTGATTTGCTAAACTCAATGAGATCAAAGGTTCTCGCTTGGCTTTGGCTTGTGGAAATATTGACGACGCTGATTTTTTCTAGGTATGCGTCTTCGCTTGGTCCCCCAGCTTCCGCAAGGATATCGAGAATCGTCATAGAATCGTTGAAAACGTATCGTCCAGGGTCATTTACCGCCCCTAGTACTCTTACAGTGCTCTCTTTAGATCGATCTAACCAATTACGGTTTTTCTCTGGCATGTAAATTGTGTCGCCCGGCTTTACCTTTGGTAGTAGGGACTCGTCGCCCGTCTCAAAGTATAGGGCTAGGTTCAATTTACTCACTTTAGAATAACTCTTGTCTCTGTGCGTGACTCGAATGTTGTGTATATCGGCGTCCTTTGTTGGGCCATCGGCAGCAGACAATATATCCAAGAAATGCATTTCGTTAGTGAATCGATAACGGCCCGGCGCGTTTATTTGTCCAAATATGTAGATAGAAGCATCAGAACTTTGCCTGACCCATTGGGATTTGTTGTCTGATGGATCTTGCGGTAGGTCGTGGACGCGAACAATCGATCCGGCTGATATGATAGGTTGGTCTGATCGTCTCGCGCCTTTTTTGATAAAATCATCTAAATTGAAGGTCTGTAGTTCTTTTTCTCCGGTTGCTCTGTTGGTTGATACGACTTCTATTTTTGTCGTGTCGGCTCTACGTGTTGGCCCACCGACATGAGCGAGTAGGTCCATAAAGTCCATTTCATCTGACCATTCAATCCTACCGGGCCTAACCACTTCCCCTATCACGTTAACGGCTCGGTTTGGTGACACTTTCAGCCACGATTTTTCATTCATGTCGGTTTTTTCAGGTACAAAAATAGCGTCGCCGGGCATGATCGATGGTGGTCGGTTGGTTCCTAGACCCTCTGTGTAGGCGGTTAAGTCAAATTTGATGACTTGACCACCACTCTTAATTACGCGTATCTGTCTTGATTCTGCAAACCTTGTCGGTCCACCAGCATTGGCAAGGATGTCCATAAAGCTTGCACCCGGTTTTCCTTCAAATGCACCGGGTGCGGCAACTTCACCCATTACGTAAACGGTGTTAGCACCCGATTTAATCTCCTCTTCTTGCTTAGGAACAAAAATGGTTGATCCAGGTAACAAGGTAGGGAGGAGTTTACTATCGCCTGAATCTAGGTAGCGTTTGAGATTGAAAAGGATAGGGTTGTTATCGGTAATAACACGAATCTGTTCAACGCTAGCGTAACGAGTAACGCCACCAGAACGCATTAATATATCGACTAAGTTTGCCTCGGCACTATAAGAGAAAGACCCCGGTGAGTTCACCTCGCCAAAGACCTTAATGGCAGATTTAGGGTCTGAACTGTCGCCTGAATTGGCCTGAGAAAGTGGGTTGAATTCTTGCTCTATATTGCCAACAAGCGGTGATGCGGGGACGAAAATTGTATCGAGTGAACGAAGTTTAGGCAGAACACTGTTGTCGCCGGTATCAAGAAATTTTTTGTAATTGAAGACGCTGTTTTCCGAACCTCTTTTTAACAGTATTTTATCTAACTGAGCACCAGATCGAAGACCTCCCGCGGAAGTGATCGCTGCCTGAACGCCTGCATTGCTAGGGATAGTAAATTGACCGGGTGATTTAACATACCCCTGTACCATGACGATTAATTGTTTCTTAGCGACATATACCTCGGCGTTACGCAGGTCTCTAAAAGCGACAGAAAGGCGCTCGAGTACGATATTTTTGAGCTGCACTTCATCGTATCCGGCCACAAAAACAGCGCCAATTTCTGGCAGGGTTATTTGTCCTTTTTGGTCGACCTGGAAACCTTTATTTAAACTGCTTTCCCCGGGAAGGTTAACCTGTATGTTATCGCCAATGTTAACCGTCTCATTTGAGCCGGCTTGAGAGGCCGAGGTGAAAAGCAAGACAAATAGACAGGTTAATGTGACTAAAAATAGATTTGTGGGTTTCATAATGAGCCCCTTGTGTTTAAGGCCACGGTTGAGCTATTACTTGAGATAATCTCAACGCTAACTCTTCTATTGGTTAATTGAACGGCCGCGGTATCACCTTGGAAAAGCGGTGCGCTTGAGCCGAGAGAATTGGATTTAATTCTCGCTGGGTTCAAGCCAAAAATGGTTAGGTATCGTTTCACCTGATTGGCTCTATCTAATGCTAGCGTTTCGTTGTATTCGACACTACCTGACGCATCGGCATGGCCTGTTATGGCAAGCTTTAGATGCTTATTCTCTTTCAACATGTTGGCCGCCTGCGCTAGGTTTCCCATGTATTTTGGATTGATCTCACTTGAGTTCTGGGCAAATTGATTGTCAACGTTGAGCATAGCGAATAACTCGTTAATGACACCCAGTTCTTGTTGCTGGTCTTGCTGACTTGTTGGTGGTGTACAATCGGCCTGATTGGTGACATAAGTCAGCCGTTGTTCCAATTTGTTGAGGCTTTTTCTCTGGACAATAAGGTCGTTTGCGGCATCGAGTAACAGGTTGCCTTCAAGCTCTCTGGCGATTCTATTTTGCCTTTCTTGATTCTGTACAACCGCCGCGGGGAAGCACCACATAGCGCCTTCTTGTACTAACATGTCGAGATGAAGCTTACTTATTTGCCAGTCGAATCTTAGCCCGTGCTCGGGGCCGAGTGGTTCATCAGGTAAAACAGGGGAGAAGCCAGATTCAAAATCATTTTCTGCCAAGCCACCACGACCGCTTTCTGGGTAGCTACTACTGCATGCAACTAGGTAGCTGATGCTAAAAAGGATTAATAGGTGTTTATAGGCGTTGTGCTTCATGCTGGCTTCTCCTTAAGTCTCGCATAGAGATGATATCTATGCGGCCTCTCTCTTTTGATTTACAGATATCGCTTGATTGATACGAAGCAGCGTAATAATTTCGAGTGGTTGTCCATGTACGTTTTCAATTCGCATATTTCTTTCTCGTTCAACTAATCGTTTGTACATGTATACGATGGCGCCTACACCAGAGGAATCTAAGAACAAAACATGCTTTAGGTCGATTTCGATCTCTGGATGGTTATCTTCCGAGAGGACTTGATCAATATGAGGGAGGGCTTCTTTGCTTCCATTTGCGTCCAAGTCTCCTGAAAGTTGAAGAGTAAGGAGTGTTTCACTTGCGTCTATTTTTCTAAGTTCCATGACAATGACTCTTTATGTGGTTGTGTGTAGATAGGTAAATACACTTTATGTGCCATATTTTAAGTAATTGAAATAAATGGAATATATTGATTATTTGTTGATGTTAAAATGAGAAATTTGCGTATTCTCAATATGAGAATCGAATTGACGTGAGGTTAATGAAGAAGATTTGACGCGTTTCCAATAGGCTATTAGGACATTCTTAGAGGGCGGAGTAGGTGAGAAAATAAAAAACCTTGCTAAGGATGAGCAAGGTTTTAGTGGTTGCGGTTAGAGCGATTTGATTAGATCTTAATCAAAATCTATTCCATTTTCTTTGTGCAGTCGTCTACATGCTCTGCCATCACTATGGAACAGGTGACAACGATTGGCGGCTAGACCAATAGAGAACTTGTCCCCAACCTCTACCGCGAGAGTGTCAGGAGCGCGGTAAATAACATCCGCATCTGCGCTGTCTAAATGCAAATAGATCTGGGTTTCGTTACCGAGTTTTTCGACAATCTGAATATCACCTTCGATGGCGGCGTCGGCTTCTTCAGCATTTTGTAGATGCTCTGGGCGAATACCTAGCGACATACGTTCGCCTTTATTGACGGTTCTACCATCGACTGGGATCCAAAGCGTATTGCCATTAGAAAGTTGAACCTGTACACGTTCTGCTTCGACTTCTTCAATATTAACGCTCATAAAGTTCATTTTTGGTGAACCAATAAAGCCAGCAACAAAACGATTTTCAGGGTAATGATACAGTTCGAGAGGCTTGCCTACTTGAGAGACGAAACCGTCATCGAGCACAACGATTTTATCGGCCATTGTCATTGCTTCGACTTGGTCGTGCGTTACGTAGATCATGGTGCAACCAAGCTGACGTTGCAGCTTAGTAATTTCGCTACGCATGTTTACGCGCAACGCGGCGTCAAGGTTGGACAAGGGCTCATCAAGTAGGAATACATTCGGCTGAGAAACAAGGGTACGGCCAATTGCGACACGTTGACGTTGACCACCAGAAAGCGCTTTAGGCTGTCTTTCTAGCAGATGACCAAGCTGTAATATTTCAGCAACATGAGATACACGTTTATCGATTTCAGCCTTGCTTGCTTTTGCAAGCTTAAGACCAAACGACATGTTGTCATAAAGATTCAAGTGCGGGTATAGCGCATAGGATTGGAAAACCATACCAACACCACGTTTCGATGGCTCAACGTCATTCATACGTTCTTCGCCAATATAGAGGTCACCAGAGGTGATCTCTTCTAAACCAGCGATACAGCGTAATAGCGTAGATTTACCGCAGCCCGATGGACCAACGAAAACAACAAACTCACCTTCTTTGATTTCTAAATCAACATTTTTGGAGATCAGTAAGTCGCCATAAGCTTTACATACATTCTTTAACGTGACGCTCGCCATGTAGCTTGTCCTCGATTAATTTTTTGTCTTATCGTCTAACAGTATACAAATACTACGGTAGACAATAAAAAGTAGGAAACAGTTTTTGACTAAATGTTTAAAAAAAAGAGAGAGTTAGTAAGCTTACTTACGGTTATCTTAATATGTGCTTTGCAATTAACAACTAATCACTACTCTTGATGGTGTTTAGTTTCCTGTATTAATGCTATTTACACATCCTCCATTAGAATTAATTTCCAGGGGGAGTAGTGGGGGATGAGGCGTAGGAGGCGTAGAAATACAAAACAAGACCCACTTCAAATAAATGGATACGCAAAACGTGATTTACATCGCATATAATGGCGATTGTGTGATTAGCCTCTCTGTCCAATACAGATGACGATCACGAAAATTTCCCATACCATACGGGGCGTAGAATATAGGATGATGATTACTTACTCGTATTTTAAGATGATACAACTCGAAATATGGCTTATCGTTTAAAAAGAGCCCTACATCTCACATATAAAAAGGATATTAAACATGAAAAAAGCCCTAAGCACTGTTGCTGTATGCACATTAGCCGCTCTTGGTTCATTAAGTGCAAACGCAGCCATTGAAGAAGGTCAACTAACTATCTGGATCAATGGTGACAAAGGCTATAATGGTCTGGCGGAAGTTGGTAAGAAATTTGAAGAAGACACGGGTATTAAAGTGACGGTTGCTCACCCCGATGCACTTCAAGACAAATTCCCTCAAACAGCGGCAACTGGCGACGGTCCAGATATCGTATTTTGGGCTCATGACCGATTTGGCGGCTATGCAGAAGCTGGTTTACTAGCAGAAGTTAAGCCATCGAAAGAAGTAACAGATGGAATTGTAGATTTTGCGTGGGATGCGGTTAAATATGACGGTAAGTTGATCGGCTACCCAGTCGCGATTGAATCCCTCTCTCTTATTTATAACAAAGATTTAGTGGCTACTCCTCCTAAGAGTTGGGAAGAAGTTGAAGCGTTAAACGCGAAGCTGCAAAAAGATGGCAAAACAGCCATTATGTGGAACCTAAAAGAACCGTATTTCACATGGCCATTAATGGCGGCTGATGGTGGTTACGCGTTTAAATATACGTCATCTGGTTATGACGTAAAAGATGCGGGTATTGCTACTGATGGCGTTAAAGCATCTATGAACTTTGTTAAAGGTCTTATAGATAAAGGTATTATCTCTCCTGATATGGACTACTCAGTATCTGAGGCAGAGTTTAACAAAGGCAACACTGCCATGACTATTAATGGTCCATGGGCGTGGGGTAATATCGAGAAGTCAGGTATTAACTACGGCGTTGCAACGCTTCCGAAATTTAACGGTAAATCTTCTAAGCCATTCGTTGGTGTGTTAACTGCTGGTATCAGCACGGCGTCACCTAACCAAGATCTAGCCGTAGAGTTTATCGAAAACTACCTACTGACTAACGATGGACTGCGTATGATTAATAACGACAAACCATTAGGTGCAGTTGCTCTTAATTCTTTCCAGAAAGAACTGGATAGTGACAAGCGTATAGCGGCAACAATGGATAACGCAATGAATGGCGAAATCATGCCTAACATCCCACAAATGGGTGCGTTTTGGAGCAGTGCTAAAAATGCAATCATTAACATCGTAGACGGTCGTCAAACCGTTGATGCTGCACTTGCAGACGCAGACAAGCAAATGACGAAGTAACAGTAAACAGATAGGGCCCATAGATTGCACAGTCACGAAAGCAATTGAAGGTCCTATTCATTTTTTAGGAGGGGGTAACCTCTCCTTAGTATTTTTTATTTTTAATCGCTAGCAGGTTTTCTTATGCAGTCAGTTCAAGGTTCAGGTGCAACGGCATCTGCCGCATTACCTTCAAGCCAAAAAGTGTTTATCAAATGGGCATTATTGGCATCAGTAGGTATAGTGAATGGCTATGCCACAATTCTAATGTATTCTCGCGGTGAACTCGCTTTCGCTCTGCTTACAGTGGTGCTTACCGCTCTAGCTCTTTATATATTTGGTAGTAAAAAGACATACGCACATCGTTATATTTACCCGGGTATAGCGGGAATGATTTTATTCATTCTTTTCCCACTTGCTTATACTGTCGGTCTAGCGTTTACAAACTATAGTGCCAAAAATCAGCTGTCGTTAGAACGAGCGCAGACTGTATTACTCGATAGAACTTACCAGAGTGGTGAGAGCTTTCCATTTAGTCTCTATAAAACTGACAATGGTCATCAACTTGTTGTCACGAAAGGCGAACAGCTACTCGCCACTGATAAATTCACCCTAGAAGGCTTTGCGGAAACGGACCTTGACTTGAATATCGTGTCAGACATTCAGGGTGAAAAAGAGAAAATTAAAACGATCATTCAGAACAAAGCCTCTCTCGGTAATGTAGATTTGCATATGCCTGATGGTTCTGATGTCCGCATGAGTGGCTTGCGTAAGTTTGCTTCTGTCGCATCTCTGTATACGTTGCAAGATGATGGTGAATCCATGATCAACAACAAGTCAGGTGAGACATTGAAGCCCAATATGGACGTCGGTTTTTATCAAGTCATTGATGGAAACGGTGCATTTATTGGTAACACCATATCACCTGGGTTTATCGTCAATATTGATACTGCAAACTTCGAGCGTGTCTGGAAGGACGATGGAATCAAAGAACCATTTATTAGCATCTTTATTTGGACAGTGGCGTTCTCGGCGTTGAGTGTTGGTTTAACACTGGTCATTGGCCTTGTATTGGCGAGTGTTGTTCAATGGGAGTCATTGAAAGGGCGTGCCGCTTATCGTGTGCTGCTTATCTTGCCCTATGCTGTCCCTGCATTTATTTCTATTCTTATCTTTAAGGGCTTATTCAACCAGAGCTTTGGTGAGATCAATATGGTTCTGGAAACCATATTTGGATTGAGCCCGAACTGGTTCTCTGATCCTGTTCTAGCCAGAGTCATGGTCGTTATTGTAAATACATGGTTAGGGTTCCCATATATGATGATCCTTTGTATGGGTCTGCTTAAGGCTATCCCGGATGATCTTTATGAGGCATCGGCAATAGATGGCGCGGGCCCATTGAAGAACTTCACTAAGATAACGCTTCCTTTGATGCTTAAACCGTTGACGCCATTACTCATCGCTAGCTTTGCGTTTAACTTTAATAACTTTGTGATGATTTACCTGTTAACCGGTGGTGGTCCAAACATGATCGGAACTTCAGAGCCTGCTGGCTACACAGATTTACTTGTGAGTTATACCTATCGTATTGCATTCGAAGGTAGTGGCGGTCAAGACTTTGGTCTGGCGAGTGCGATTGCAACGCTTATCTTCTTATTGGTTGGTGGTCTGGCATTATTCAACCTACGATTCACGAAACTTTCACAGGATTAAGGAGCAATATTATGGCAATTGTACAAGGTAAAAATGTGAAATATCGTGTATGGGCAACCCATGTTGCTCTATGGATATTCTTATCAATGATAATCTTTCCGCTGTTGATGGTTATTGCTATCTCGTTCCGTGAGGGTAACTTTGCAACGGGTAGCTTGATTCCAGAGAATCCATCTCTAGAGCACTGGAAACTGGCATTAGGCTTTTCTGTAACGAACGCAGACGGTTCGGTAACACCACCGCCATTCCCTGTTCTTCTTTGGTTGTGGAACTCAGTGAAAGTTGCGGCAATATCGTCTATCTTCATCGTCGCGTTATCGACGACTTCTGCCTACGCATTTGCGCGTATGAAGTTTGGCGGTAAGAACACTATCTTGAAAGCAATGATGATCTTCCAGATGTTTCCTGCGGTGCTGGCACTTGTCGCAATGTATGC
>LLEJ01000007.1_pt1 | contig 24795 bp, 24 predicted proteins | sample 595831 | NCBI WGS metagenome assembly LLEJ01 (sample SAMN02919310, study PRJNA255460) | bioreactor metagenome | biome: chemostat; feature: culture 2011_10.1; material: sediment; isolation source: day101 10degC chemostat 2011 inoculated with Wadden Sea sediment taken from... | place: Germany: Bremen... | reverse complement strand
AGACTCAATCCATTGCGCTAGCTCTTGGTCTAACAGTTGACGTTAACCCATTACCGCAGCACGAGCAACATGACCAGTTTCTTGTACATTATCGCAGGACATAACGGTAAAAGGCGCTAAACCTCTATCACGACGTAGACGGAGTGCTTCTACAATGTAGCCAATCGCGGATCGTGGCGCGCTTGGGTTTGCTAGGTCGTGGATAATAAGTGGATTGGTGTTATCTAGAACACCTGTCGCGGGGTCGGAACAATAGCCTTTTTCCGTAATCGTCATAGAGACTATCGCGACCTGTGGTTCGGCCAGTTTTTTCTAGTACGGCTTGCGCTCCGTCAAAAGTAGAATGCAAAGATTCGACTACAGAGCCAATGACTTTAACGTCTATCTTGTCGGCGCCTTTCTCTGCCACCGTATAAAGATGATCTTGCTCTCTAAGCTGTTTGATTAGCTCTTCACCACCAAATAGGTTTACTTCGCAATAGCCCCAATCACTCTCGGATATCCCCGCTATTTCGTCAGTAAAAAGTGCTTGGTGAGCACGGTGAAATGCGCCAAAACCTAAATGGACTATCTTGGTTTTTAAGCGACGACGGTCGTAACTTGGTGTCACTAAGCCTGCATTAAGTGTGGTGTTTGAAATATTATTTGTCATGGTTAACGGTCCTTATTTCGTTTCTGCAAGTGATAGTGAGTCACCATTTTTTGTATGTTTTTGCCATTGATGAGCAATTCGCGGTTTTCGCATTGAGCTAATTTTATAACGAATGATTTATATGCAGGCTCAAACTCACCAGTTGATTGGATATTAAGCGCAACGGTTGATTGGCTGCATACCATGTTAATCGTTAGTGTTAAGAAGCCATTGCTTTTGTGATTGTGGCTTTCACCGTCATCATCAAAAATAGTCAGCTCGATTTCACCGCAACCTTTAAGTGGGAACACTTCAAGGTTTCTCTTCGTATCTTTGCTATGCGCACTATGAGCTACACGGTCACTTGTCGGTAAGACCGACCCTGCTTTGACCATTAGAGGCAGCGTTTCAAGTGGTGCTGGAACAACAATACTCTGACCACCGCTAAACCATTGACCGGAATAAAAGTCGTACCAACCTTTACCGTTATTTGGTAAGTAGATCTCTCTTTCTCTTTGGCCTTGCTCGACGACTGAGGCAACCAAAAGGTCTTTACCTAATAAGAAGTCGTCGCACTCTTCAAAGGTACGAGGATCGTTTTCGTGATCTAAGAAGGTAGGACGCATAATGGGCTCATCATCACTGTGCGCTTGCCATAATAGGTTATACAAGTAAGGCATAATACGGTAGCGAAGCGCCATTGCATCACGAATAATCGGTGTGACCTCTGGGTACATCCAAGGTTCATTAACGCTCCCATCGTCGTTCCATGAGTGAATGGTAAAACGAGGGTGCATGACACCGTTTTGCACCCAACGTGCAAATAGCTCGGGATCCGGTCTCTCCCCAGAAAAGCCACCAACATCGTGGCCTAAGTTATACAGACCCGATAAGCTCATGCCTAAACCCATGCGAATGTTGTATTTTAAGCTCGTCCAGTTGGTGCGATTGTCGCCACTCCATGTCTGAACATAACGGTTCATCCCGGGACAGCCAGAACGAGATATTAAATATGGTCGAACGTCAGGCGCATAGTCTACCTGTGCTTCATAAGATGCACGCATCATCAACAATGGCTGAAGGGGGCGAATTAAGCTGATCGGAATCGTTTGACCAAAACCGAAACAGCGAGCACCTTTGTCCCAAATCTCGTATTCGTTGTTATCGTTCCATGTGGAATCGATCCCTTTTTCGAGTAGCTGTTCTTTAACGTTATCTTGCCACCATTTAATGGTATCTGGATTGGTGAAGTCTAGGTGAGATCCATCGGCGTCCCAGAAAACGGACTTCTCTGGCTCATCATGTTCTGAATCAAGAATAAACAAACCTTTCTCTTGGGCTTCGGCAAATCTTGGGTGGTCATGCAGCAAACACGGCTTAATGTTAGCGGCTAATTTTATGCCTGCATTATGGAATACATCTGCCATCGCATTAGGGTTTGGTACTTTGTCGTTGTTCCAATTGAAGACATACCGGGTATTACCAATGGAGGTATAACCAGAAGATAATTGGAATGAGTCACATGGGATAGCGTGCGTTTCACATTTGTCGACAAACCCTTCTAACAGTTCTTGCGCATTTGGTGCATCGGTATATTGCATGGTTGAACCGCTATAACCTAAGCTCCAGCGAGGGCCAAACGCAGTGCCTCCTGTCAATCGAACAAATTTTTTCGATACATTAGCAACCGTTTTACCTAGCATGAAATAGAAATCTAAATCGCCGTCTTCGGCGCGATAACTACGGTACTTAACGTGATAATTGTCTAGTTCATTACCCAGATCGAACCAGCAACTGGCCAGATTGTCGTAATAAAGGCCAAAGCTCACGGCCTCTTCTTGATTTGTTACGCGAGTAATATAAAACGGGATGTGCTTGTAAAGTGGATCGGTAGAGCTAGCGTCGTAACCCATGGCATCAAGGTTACGCATTTCAAAACGACGCCCAGAGCGATTTAGGTCACCTGTTTTTTCGCCGAGGCCGTAATATTGGTCTGACAGGTCGCGGTTCATAAAGTGCGCCACACCGTTTCCGGATACGCCTAGTTGGTACGCGCCTGTTTTACGGTCGGTTGCCAATGGCAGCCATTGACCTTCTTTTTTATATTCCCATTCCATCCATAAAGGCTGATGGATAGAAAGCCGTAGCGCCTCTGTTTCAATTCTAAATACGCCATCGTCTTGTTGTGTTAGATAACTTGGGCAACTAAATCCCTCTGTTGAATACTTATCTCGCCCTTCCCACGGCACATCTTTTTGCCCCGGAGCAATAGACCAAGTCTTATCGAGACGAAGTTCACCTTTGTTTTTAAACATCACTCGAATGATGTCTTGTTCAAGTACGAAAATATGTAGTTGGTGACGACCATCGCATTCGATATCAATGCGATTATTATCTTGCGACAAACAATTGTCTTGTTGCAAAAAGCGCCACTGTTTTACTGTTTTCATAGAGGTTTTCCTTTAACAATTGGGATAGGGCGGGGGTAGCCGCCCGTTTAAATATTAGTAACCTAGGAAAACTTGAGGGAGAGTCAAGCTAAGCTGAGGTATAAATGTCACCAGCATAAGAGCAATGATGAGTACGGCGTAGAATGGCAATAATGGCTTAACGACCTTGTCGATTCTCACTTTCGCAACCGAGCAACCAATGAACAGCGCGCTACCGACAGGCGGTGTACAGATACCGATACATAGGTTAAATGTCATCATGATACCGAAATGCACCGGGTCCATACCCAGATCCATCGCGATAGGAAGGAAGATGGGTGTAAAGATGAGCAGTGCCGGTGTCATGTCCATAAATACACCAATAATCAGTAAGATGACATTGATGATGAGTAGAATAATAATCGGGTTTTCAGACACGGCTAGCAATGCATCACTGATCATGTAAGGAATATCGGCGTTCGCCATTGCCCATGACATTCCCATTGAAGCACCAATCAGTAATAACACGATTGAGGTGGTGACGACCGATTCAAGAATGATACTGGGTAACTGTTTTATGGATATCTCTCGATAGAATACAAACGCTAATATCAAGGTATACACAACCGCAATTGCAGAGGCTTCGGTTGCGGTAAAGATACCAGCGATGATGCCGCCCATAATGACAATAATGAGGCCTAGGCTTGGTAGTGCATCCAGTGTTCTTTTGATGACTTCTGATGTGGATGGTTTTGCTGATACTGGATAACCGCGTTTTTTCGCGATAAAACCAGCCACCAACATAAGCGATAACCCCATTATCATTCCAGGGATATAGCCCGCAAGGAACAGCGCCCCGATAGAGGTGCCACCAGAGATAAGTGAGTAGACGATAAAGGTGTTGCTTGGTGGGATCAGTAATCCGGTTGGACAGGAGGTGATGTTAACCGCAGCAGAGAACGCAGGGTCGTAACCTTCTTTCTTCTGAAGAGGAGACATGGTACCGCCTACTGCTGCTGCAGAAGCAACGGCGGATCCAGAAATGGCCCCAAACATCATATTAGCGATGACGTTGACGTGCGCAAGCGAGCCAGGTAAACGACCGCCTAACACCTTCGCAAATTCAATTAGGCGTATGGCTATCCCGCCTTGGTTCATAATGTTGCCCGCTAAAATAAAGAATGGGATAGCGAGTAAAGCAAAACTGTCTAGGCCAGAGGCCATTTTTTGAGATATAACCGCAATAGCGGCGTCAAAAGGTAGCTGCAATAAAATCGTGAGTAGTGATGCTACCCCGATGGCGAAAGAAATAGGTACTCCAATTCCTAAGAAGAGGAAGAAACTACCAAACAATACAATGATGACCTGCCATTCCATTAGGCTTCTCCTGATATAAGTGTGAGTTAGCCGTTGACAGGCTTTTTGATAAGAGACAAATTGCGGTGAAAGTCTTCAAGAAGATAGATCACCATAAAAAAACCAGAGATAGGTATTGCGGCATAGATAAGCCCCATTTCAATGCCTAATGCTGGAGAAACCTGACCGGTTGACAACGTTTTCAACATGAGTGAGCCGCCGCCATAAATCATAATGACACCAGAAAAAATAATACTGATGAGATTGATAACTAAGTGAAGAAGCGCTTGTTTTGATGGGTCGTGTTCCAGTTTCATCGAGAGAAGATCGATAGCGAGATGGCGTTTTTTACCCAAGGTATAAGCCGCACCCATTAACCCGACCCAAATAAACAAGAAACGTGCAACTTCATCTGTCATTGTGCTCGGGGCATTAAGCACATATCGAGAAAATACCTGCCAAACTACGCACATCACCAAGAAACTGCTGAGTGATATACAGAATATAGACAGAGATTTATCCATCACTGAGATTAGCTTTTTCATTATCCCTTCCAATTAATATTTTAAGTGATTGTATTTTTACCGCGTTGATCACTGCCGATTACTCATTCATGAGCTGATTGAGAAGCAAAACAATATAACGAACAAAATATTTTCCGGATTATATGCGGATAACAGTTCAGGCCAAGAGAGCTGGATCACATATAATTGGTCAGGCCAATTAGATCTAATTTGTTTGTGATGTAGGTCAAGTTGTAGGTTTATTTTGTTTGAATTAGTAAAGATGTTGGGCCAAATTGTCGAGGCAATAACGTGGACGTGCAAAAAGTCGACTATAAAAGTAAATGAAATAGGTAACCTTACCCGGTTCAATACTCATAAATATGAGAAAATGGAGAATATTATGTTTGGGAATAAAACTGCTGTTGCAACATTAATCGCTTGTGCGATTGCAGCAACTGTCTCTCTACCAACTTATGCAGCAACGACACTTAAACTAAGTCATAACCATGTCAGAACTCATCCTGTTCACAAATCTATGCAGTTCATGGCTGATGAAGTGAAAAAATTGACGAATGGAGAAGTGAAAATTCGCATCTATCCAAATGGTCAATTAGGTACCCAACGCGAATCAATGGAGCTGATGCAAAATGGTGCATTAGATATGGTTAAATCAAACGCAAGTGAAATGGAGTCATTCGAACCAGCATACGGCGCATTCAATATTCCTTACATTTTCCGCGATCGTGATCATTTTTATCGTGCAATGGAAGGCGAAGTCGGTCAAAAAATCCTTAATGCTTCTTACGATAAAGGATTCATTGGTCTGACCTATTATGATGGTGGTTCTCGTAGCTTCTATGCGAATAAAGAAATCAAAAGCCCTGCTGATCTTAAAGGCATGAAAATTCGTGTACAACCAAGTCCTACCGCAGTAAACATGATCAAGCTTATGGGTGGTTCGCCAACGCCTTTAGCTTATGGTGAGCTTTATACAGCACTACAACAAGGTGTTGTAGATGGCGCAGAGAATAACCCAACAGCATTAACTAATGCTCGTCATGGCGAAGTTTCAAAAGTGTACAGCTTAGACGAGCACACAATGATCCCTGATGTGTTGCTTATCTCCGCTACATCGTGGGATAAGTTGTCAAAAGAAGAGCAAGCTGCAGTGAAAAAAGCCGCTAACGATTCTATGGGCTACCACAAAATCATCTGGAAAGAGATGACGGATGCGGCTGTAGAAAAAGCGAAATCATCGATGGGTGTGAAAGTAGTTACTGTTGAAAAACAACCGTTTATCGATGCTGTGAAACCAATGCATGATGATGCACTGAAGAACCCTGCAATTGCAGAGTACGTGAAAGGCATCGACGCCTTAGCGAAGTAATATCTATTAGGGGCTCTAATGAGCCCCTACGTTGAGAAAGTAGCTTTAAAGAGGTTATATTTCTTTCTTTGTGTGGATAGGCAAAGAAAAACATATAGGTTTTTGTTTTTAACGTGGCACCTGACATACCAATTTATTGAGCATTCAATAATTACTGATATGATGTCAGGCCAAAGTTCTCTGAGTGAAATTCGAACAATAGGTTTGATGTAGAAATGATAATTACTAAGCGCCTATATCAACAGATAGGCTTAAAACTAAAAGATAAAATATCCGCAGGTGAGTTTAAGGTTGGGGATAAGCTCCCACCTGAAAGAGAAATTGCCGAGCAGATGGAAGTAAGTCGTTCCGTGATCAGAGAATCTCTCATCATGCTAGAGCTGCAAAATATAGTCAAAGTACGCAAAGGCTCTGGTGTCTTCGTCGTTAATACGCCAGATGATGCTCAAAAGCTGATGAAAGAGCAGCATAAAATAGAGACCGATGCTGAAGACGACGACGATGTCGGCCCATTTGAAATGCTACAAGCTCGCCAATTTTTAGAAAGTCGAATAGCTGAATTTGCGGCAGGTCAGGTAACAAAGAATGACATATCGAAGCTACGAGCAGCACTGGATATGGAACGCAAGCATTTAGATGATAACTGTCTCGATTATGACGGTGACGAAATGTTCCACATCGCTATCGCAGAAGCGACACAAAATAGCGTGCTGTGCGATATGGTAAAAGAGCTGTGGGTACGTCGTGAAAAAAGTTCGATGTGGCGTCAACTGCATGAACGTATTTCTGATCAAGACTACCGCAGACGTTGGTTAGCGGATCATGAAAAAATCTATATGGCTCTTGTACGCAAAGACCCAACGGCGGCGCGCGAGGCCATGTGGCTTCATCTAGAAAATGTAAAAGAAACGCTCTTTGAGTTATCGGATGTAGATGATCCTAAATTTGACGGATTTCTATTTAGCTCTTACCCGGTGACGTCGTAAAACGATAAAAAGGTAGCAGGTATTCGTGTTCGGCACGGACTTTGGTTTGGTATTAAAGCTCAGAATTTTGAAAGGTGAAAGTTATGGAACAAACGTGGCGTTGGTATGGACCAAATGATCTCGTATCGCTAAATGATATTCGTCAAGCTGGTGCAACGGGAGTAGTAACGGCATTGCACCATATCCCTAATGGGGAAGTTTGGAGTATTGAAGAGATACAAAAGCGTAAAACGTTGTTAGAAAAAAACAGTCTTACATGGTCTGTCGTGGAGAGTGTTCCTGTTCATGAAGAGATAAAAACTCGGACAGGTGACTACGCTAAATGGATTGAAAATTATCGAGCGTCTCTAGAAAATTTAGCAAAATGCGGTATTGATACTGTCTGCTATAACTTTATGCCAGTGTTGGATTGGACTCGTACCGACCTTGAATTTGAATTACCAGATGGGTCAAGAGCATTGCGGTTTGACCAAATTGCCTTTGCGGCATTTGAACTGCAAATCTTGAAGCGTCCGGGTGCACAAGCAGATTACTCAGAGAAAGAGCAAGCAGAGGCCAAGGCTTACTTTGATAATATGACTCAAGCCGATATCGATAAACTGACGGCGAATATTATCGCGGGGCTTCCGGGTGCAGAAGAGGGTTATACCCTTGATGAGTTTCAAGCGCGTTTAGATACCTATAAAGGGATCAGTAAAGACGACCTACGAGCACATATGGCGCTCTTTCTTAAGGCGCTCATGCCAGTATGCGACCAATATGGGTTGAAACTTGCCGTACATCCTGACGATCCACCGCGCCCAATTCTTGGTCTGCCTCGTATTGTGTCTACTATTGAGGATATCGATTGGTTGACAACAGAAGTCCCAAATCAAATGAATGGGATCACGATGTGCACGGGTTCATACGGCGTGCGCGGCGACAATGACCTTGTTAATATGATTAAACAACATGGTGATCGCATTTACTTTACGCATTTACGTTCCACTCAGCGTGAAGAGAACCAAATGAGTTTCCATGAAGCTGCCCATTTATCTGGAGACGTTGATATGTATAACGTCGTGATGGCGCTGCTTGAAGAAGAGAATCGCCGTAAAAATGAAGGTGAAACACGCCTCATTCCTATGCGACCTGATCATGGCCATCAAATGATTGATGACCTCAATAAGAAAACCAACCCTGGTTATTCTTGCATTGGTCGATTGAAAGGCTTAGCCGAAATCAGAGGGCTAGAGGTTGCACTGCAACGCTCCTTCTTCGATAAATAGAATGTATCTGCAGAAAGAAAAACAGCAACCCTAGGGTTGCTGTTTTTTTGTAAATTACTACCTATTACTCAAAACTCATTACCCATTCGGCAGTAAGCGTGTGTCATTTGTAGCATTTGTAGAATGATTTTTAACAATTTTCTATTACTTGTACGTGTTACTTTGTTTCTATTACTTTTCACAAAATATACTTAATTTACGATATTACTAAATCAATTTACGATTGTACCAAGTTAAAAAAACTGCTAATTTAGCATGCGTGTTACATATTTCTAATTTACCAATTGTATTACTATTTGGAACTTTACTAATGACTGCTCGTTCAGCAGCGTTGCTGTTACTTTTTCTATTTACCAATTGTATTACTATTTGGAACTTTTCTAGATTGACTGTTAGTTTCAACAGCTGTGACACACAACTAAATTGTAGTGCTAATATGAGTATTGTCAAATTCGCACGTTAATATTTTTTATGTTTTTAATGGAAACAGAGTTAAAAAATCGATAAGACATTGTATTGATTGATGAATGTAGTAAGCATATTATATGCTTTTTAAGCTATTATTGGTAATTAAAGAGAGGATTGTTGAACGGGCGTTATCGATAATGGTGCGCTGATTGGTCATGTTATCCGTTTTGCTGCGGGAGATGAGTGGGGCAGCTTTGCCTCTTATTATCAACTTGATGTAAATGTTAGTAATGACGTAGCAATGCGTCTACCGCATTCTTGCTGGTTTTACTGATTTTTTGCATCAGCCCAAAGCTTGGGTTAATGCTGCTTTGTTGTTCTAATTCTTCGACCATCACCATCCATAATTTGGCCGTCATTTCAGAATCGGCTAAGGCTCGGTGAAAGACGCCGTCGTGTTCAATCTGTTTGTGTCTTATTAAGTCACCTAGTTTGTGGGTTGGTGAATCTTGAATCAAGCGTCTTGCTATCAGCATAGAGCAGGCAAATTGACCAGAGTAATGAGCGCCTACCCGTTGTAACTCAGCATCAAGAAAACGTTTATCAAATGACGCATTATGGGCAACCAGATTGTCGTCTCCAATAAATTCGGCAAATTCGGCCATCACCTCTTCGCATGAGCGGGCGTTGCTTAGCATCGCATTCGAGATCCCGGTGTAATTGGCTATAAATCCACTGACTCTAAATCCGGGGTTCATCAGCTGCTGAAAGGTGTCTTGAACCACACCATCGATAAGTTTTACCGCCCCGATTTCTATCGCGCGATCGCCCATATTTGGAGACAAGCCAGTGGTTTCGAAGTCGAGTACGATGACTGATTTAGCGGAGGAGTAGGTCATGGGAATCCTGAAAACGTGCCAATTTAAAAAATAGGGCCATAGGTTAACATATTAAAATAGACAGAGTAGCCCCCAAGCCATACACTTCTACTTTCTGAAAATTAGGCTGAAAGGCTGAGACCATTTCATATTTTTATTATTGAGGTAAACCATGTCTAAACGCGATTATTACAGCGTGCTCGATGTCTCAAAAGATGCCTCTGAAAAAGACATTAAGAAAGCTTATAAAAAGCTCGCGATGAAATACCATCCGGACAAAAATCCGGGAGATGCGACAGCCGAAGCGAGCTTCAAAGAAGTGAAAGAAGCATACGAAATGCTGACCGATTCAAGTAAGCGTCGTAAATATGATCAGTATGGTCATGCTGGTTTCGAAAATAATGGATTTGGCGGCGGTCAGAGTCGTTCTCAAGGTTTTGGTGGCGGGGGCTTTGAAGACATCTTTGGTGATGCGTTCGGTCAACGTAGACAAGGGTTTGGCGGTGGTGGATTCGATGACGTTTTTTCGCAAGCAAGGGGCCGTCAGCCACGACCTCAAAAAGGGCAGGATGTTGAATTCTCTGTGACCGTTGATTTTGTAGAAGCGATTCAGGGCGCTGAAAAAGTCGTTGAGTTACCTGTTAATGGAGAGCAAAAGAAAATCAATGTCAAAATTCCTAAAGGGATTAAAGAGGAAGAAAAGATACGATTTTCTGGTAAAGGCGGCCCTGGTATCAATGGTGGCCCTGCGGGTAACATGTTTATCAAGGTATTGATTCGTTCTCATCCTTATTTAGAGCGCGACGAAAATGATTTGATCTGTCATTCCGAAATAAACATAGCGACCGCGACATTAGGTGGTGAACTAGAGGTTCAGGCTTTAGACAATCGATTTAAGCTTAAGATTCTGGCCGGTACGCAAAATGGCAGAAAGTTTAAAGTTACCGGTAAGGGTGTGACGAGCCGTAAGGGTGACACGGGTGACCTTCTGGTCAAAATCAAGGTGGTGACACCAACGAACTTAACCAGTGAACAGACCGATTTGATGGAGCAGTTTAAAGCGACGTTAGCGTAGGCACTGTGTTTTTATAAGATGGTCACCAATATGGTGGCCATTTTTTATTCTTGCTTTAGATGATGTCTAAAACCTAGGTCGAGGTCATATTCGTTGTCAACGCCCCATAACAACCCAATACAACCACGGCAGCGCCAATGAGCTGCAAATAAGAGACGGTTTCTCCTAGCGTAATATAGGCGACGATTGCCGTAGAGACGGGCACCATCATTTGCAAAATATTAAAGGTAATGACCCCTTTCTTTTGAATGATATGAAATGCCATATACATTCCCGTTGCCAAGCCATACATACCGGCAACGATTAATAGTAAAATTAGATAATCCGGTTTGGCAAAAAGGCTGTCTATTTTGTCCGATATAATGGCGTACCCCAGAAACAAGGCCCCGGTAATTAGTGCCGTCACGGTGCTAATGACAAGGGTGTGGATTTTTTGTGCTATTTGTTTAACCAGAATATTTTGCACGGCCGCGATGGTTATCGTAATGACCCAATAGAAAGCACCAAGGGTAAAGTTATTGCCTAATGCTATCTGTTCCGTTGTTCCGACAAAAATCGCTGAGCCAATAATGGCAAGCAAGCTGCTTAAGATGAACCTAGATTGTTTGGCTTTTTTTCTCTCATCAAGATAGAAAAACGCAGCAAGAGTTGTGGTAACAGGCAACCCTAAAATACAAAATATGCTCCCAGTTAAGGCGCTAGTAAGTTGCATTGCATTCATGAAAAAATACATATTGCCGGTCATGAGTAAGGCAACGAGTAGCAACTGAAAAATGATCAGTCGTGAGGAAAATAGTGTCTTTACCTCATGTCGATATTGCACCAAAACCAGTATTAAAAATAGGCAGCCACCAGAAAGAAATCGGACGGCATTATTGTTGATGATATCGAAGTTCAGGCTGACATATCGCAGCAACGGAAAACCGACCCCGGTTAGGAAAATATAAGAAAAAAACAACAGCATACTGCTATCTTTCTTATTAGATAAAACCGACGCTAGAGGTGTATTCACCATAATCTATGGACTCACCGAAGGGTTATTGTTCGAACAGTTGGCCGTCAACTAATACAGACTGAGTTTTGATAATGCTCATTGAATATCGTCGCTGATGCGATGAAGTGTGGCTTGAGATAACCAAGAGAATCGTTTATACCAATCGCGTGAGCAGGGTAAGTCGACACCATTTTGATGGCTTCTTCTTCCTCAATTCCCCAGCGAATTAGATTCGCGAGTGATTCATCCAACCCAATGTGCGCACCAACTAAATTACCTTCGCCGTTAACCAGTTTATTTCCGTCAACGTAGATGGTTTCCTCTCCTAGGACAAAATAGCCACGGTCATCACCGAGTGTTGCCATTGCATCCGTTACAGCAACGAGTTTTCCATCTGGTTTGATCTTATGTGAAAGCAGGACATTGTTGCTGGCCACATGCACACCGTCAGCAATAATCGAGCACCAATGGCTGTCTTGAGCAAGGGCGATACCTACGACACCTTGTTCTCTGCCGGTAAGTGGGGACATAGCATTAAACAGGTGGGTAAAACCGGACAGGTATTGGATGGAGTCCGAAAGTTGATGAGCGGTGGCGTTGCTGTGTCCGCATGATACAGTGATGCCACACGCCTTTAGCCACTCTATGGACTCGGTTTTTACACATTCAGGTGCCAGCGTAACCAGCACTTTGCCATTAGTAAGCCAAGGCATTTTTTCCAATTCGGTTATCTCAGGCGCATAGATGAACTTCTCAAAATGCGCCCCACGTTTCACCGGACTAAGCCATGGACCTTCAAGATGTATCCCTAAGACACCGGGCAATTTTTCAGAAATCGCTTGTTGGATAACACTAAGGGCTTCATTCATTTTTTCTGGTGTATCGCTTACTAAGGTGGGTAGTAGGTAAGCGGTTCCGTGGCGTCGATGGGCATCGCATATGGTTTTAACCCCAAGAATGTCCGTTTGTTGATTAAACATAACGCCCCCGCCACCATTGACTTGCAGATCAATGAAACCCGGTGTGACAGTGCAATCCGGGAAGTGATGGATACGGATCCCTACCGTCAATTGATCCGTAGGGATGATCGCGACAACTTGATTCTCATCCCAAACCAGTGCTGAATTCAAGTGAAAGTGAGTACCGTCAAAAATACGTTTAGCGACAATGGCTTGTGTTGTCATTGCTCGATCACTCCGTGAATTGATGTGCGGCACCTAATAGGCAAGCATCGTGACTTCCATTTGCCGCGACAACGCCCACACGAAATGGCGCAGGACGGTTATCTATTTCATTTTGTACTCGGGATAGGTAACCTTCTGCCAAGCCAACGCCACCCCCTAGAACGATGATATCCAGATCTAAGCTGGCTTTTAGATTGCAACAAAGTGTCGCTATCGCCTTTGCACTCGATTGAATGATGGATTTAGCCTGAGCATTATTACTGGCCATAGAGAATAGCTCAATGTTGGTTATGTCGGGTGAAATGACGTTTTTCGCTACCTTATTTATTGCCGTTCCGGAAGCAATAGCTTCAACGCACCCCTTTTGACCGCAACCACATTCATGACCATTTTGATCAATCACCATATGGCCGATATGCCCGGCAAAATTGTTCGCTCCCTTGTGAAGCTGCCGATTCAATACCAGACCTCCACCAACACCGGTAGATACGGTGATGTAAGCCATATTCTGAACGCTGTCATTGAGCTGCAAAAACTCAAACCACGCTGCGGCTTGTGCATCATTTAAGATGGTGACAGGGAGGGCAGTGAGCGCGGTTAATGCATGATGCAAAGGGAAGGGCGTGGGAAAAGAGAGCGTATCAGGATTAATGGCCGTGATACCCTCTGATGTTACTAAGCCCGTTGTGGATACGCCGATGCGGTCAACTCTTGATAGCCAATGATGGCATTCATCTGCAATGGCTTTAGCGAACTGTTCAGCAGAACGGACTTTAGGCGTCGGGATTTGCCTGCGTTCCTTCAGCTCTCCTCCCGTCACTAAACCAAGTGCGATTTTGGTTCCACCAATGTCGATAGCTAGCGTATTCATTTTAACGTACCTCTGCTGATTGTGTCGCCGAGTTAAACCAATCAGTCACTATTTCTAATCGTGTTATTGCGGAACCAACAGTAACGGCAACCGCGCCATTTTCGATCGCCTTAGCGGCAAGCTCAGGCGTATTATAACGACCTTCGGCCATAGTGAAGAACCCTGCTTGAGAAAATTGCCTAACGAGCTGAAGATCGGGTTCGGTCGGTTCAGTGTCACCGCAATAGCCTGATAATGTCGAACCGATGATATCCACACCGTGGTTGTGTGCCCAAACCCCATCCTCAAAGCAAGAGCTGTCTGCCATCGCGAAGCATCCGGAGTTTTTGATCGCGGTGGCAATATGTTCTCTTGATTCTGGTCTTTTTCTGTCCGTGGCATCAAAAGCAATAATCGTCGCTCCGGCATTTGCTAAAGCATCAACATCGGTTACAAATGGAGTAATACGCACTGGGCTATCGTCCAAATCTCGCTTAACAATAGCAATAATTGGGATATTAACCGCCTTAGCGACAGCTGTTACGTTCTCAGCCCCTTCTATTCTTAGTCCTTTCGCTCCAGCTTGTTCTGCCGCAACGGCCATGGCGACGATGAACTCGGTTTTCTCGAGTGGGCTGCCAGGTACGGGTTGTATAGAGACAATAGTCTGCTTATGCAGGCTATTCTTTAATTCATTGATATTTAAGCTTTTATTTTTCATTTCTGCCTCATGATATGTTCTTTTTATGAAGAAATGTGTGACAAAAATCATGGCGATACATAGCCTAATAACCGAACAAATACATTCATTTGATGAAATATTGCCCGTGATCACATTTCCTATATTCTATAATTGAAAAAATTCTTCATCGACATGATAATCCATAACGAAGATTTTTTTCAAACAAAATAAAATATTTTTTCAAAAAGTTTGAGAGACGTTAAACTTACATTGTGAAAGGAACAAAAGGGAACCCTATGAAAACCATGAATAAGATATCAATAGCACTATTAGCACTAGGTTGTGCTGCTTCTGCTAACGCCGCGATGAAGCTAAAAATGGGTATGCAACCGTCTGTTGGTTCGGTTGAATATAACTCAGCCGTTGTATTGGCAGATGCACTTAAAGAGCTTAGTGGTGGAGAAATCGAATTAGCAATTTATCCTAGTGCTCAACTAGGTGATGATCGTGCAATGATGCAGCAAGTAACGATGGGTGATCTTGACTTTACTTACGCTGAATTTGGCCGTGTTGGTTTGTGGCTTCCACAAGCTGCAGCCGTCATGCAACCTTACGTTATAAAAGATTATGACCATATTCGCCGCGTATTTAATAGTCCTTGGGGCTTGGATATACGTAAAGAGATGCTAGACAAGTTCCAATGGCGTGCTCTTGATACATGGTACAACGGTACTCGTCAAACAACCTCTAATCGCCCTCTTAATAAAATTGAAGACTTTAAGGGTCTGAAATTACGCGTACCAAATGCAAAATCTCTATTGAGCTATGCAAAATACTCAGGTGCTTCTCCAACCCCTATGGCGTTCTCTGAAGTCTATTTAGCGCTGCAAACCAACGCTGTTGACGGTCAGGAAAACCCATTACCGACGATTAAAGCAATGAAGTTCTATGAAGTTCAGGCGAACTTGGCGATGACTAATCACGTTGTTAATGACCAAATGGTTATTATGTCTGACGTAACGTGGAATAAGCTTTCAGAAGAACAACGAGGATTTGTGACCAAAGCGGTAGAAAAAGCAGGCGCAGCACATACGAAAACAGTTCAAGATCAAGAAGCAAGCTTAGTCGCTTTCTTTGAGTCTCAGGGTGTTACCGTTTCTTACCCAGACCTCACTCCGTTCCGTGAAGCAATGAAGCCTTTATACAAAGAGTTTGATGAAGAAATTGGTCAGCCAGTTATTGATAAAGTTGCTAATATGTAACCCCCCGTTACATACATAACTTATTGAGTTGTTGAAACTGAGCTGTCGAATATCGGCAGCTCTGGAGCATTAAAATGTTAGGTAAGATTTTTAAAAATATTGAAGAGATTATAACGGTACCTTTAATGATTATCTTGTTGTGTTTATTGACATGGCAGATAGTTACTCGCTGGCTACTGAATGATCCTTCGCTTTGGAGTGAAGAACTCGCTCGCGTCCTTTTTATGTATATGTCGTTAATAGGCTGCGCGACTGCTATCAAACACAGTTCGCATGTCAAAATAACTTACTTTTCAGACAAGCTGCCTGAAAAGATCAAACTGTGGTTGATAATGAGCCTAGAGTTGGCCGTATTAGCCTCGATAATCGTCATTATTGTTCTTGGTTATCAGCATGTTCAACGCACTGCTTTTTTTGAACTGATCACGTTAGGTATCTCATCTAAATGGATGAACTACAGTCTTCCAATCGGGGGATTATTTATGGTTGTGCGTCAATTGCAGAACCTATCTGATATCGCGCGTTCAATTAAAAATTGTGGCGTATCAGCATCCAAAGACTCACAGATAACGGAGAGGTAATCAATCATGGCAGGTTCTATTTTTGGCTGGCTGGCTCTTCTCTTTGCAGGGATGCCAGTAGGATTTTCATTGATGTTCGTTGCGATTGCTTTTTTGGTATTAACCAATAGCACCGGCATCAACTTTGCTGCTCAGCAGATGCTTGGCGGTATCAATAACTTCACACTACTCTCAGTACCATTTTTTGTTCTTACCGGACATTTAATGAATAGTGCGGGTATAACAGAACGTATTTTTAACTTTGCTAAATCACTCGTTGGACATGTGACAGGAAGCTTGGGCCACGTAAATATCATGGCAAGTTTGTTGTTTTCAGGTATGTCAGGGTCAGCACTCGCTGATGCCGGAGGTTTAGGTCAGCTTGAAATCAAATCAATGCGAGACGCAAAATATGATGATGACTTTGCCGGTGGCTTAACGGCGGCATCTTGTATTATTGGGCCTCTCGTTCCCCCGTCAATTCCATTGGTTATCTATGGGGTGGTGTCTAATACCTCCATAGGTGCACTGTTTTTAGCGGGTGCGGTTCCTGGGCTACTATGCGCGGCTGCGTTGATGGTGATGAGTTATGTCATCTGTAAAAAGCGCGGTTATATGACACTGCCAAAAGCCAGTTGTCGTGAACGTTTTATCTCTTTTAAAGAAGCGTTTCTTTCGCTTTTGACACCGATCATTATCATTGGTGGTATCTTTTCCGGTAAATTTACACCAACAGAAGCGGCCGTCGTTTCCTCTTTATACGCGTTATTCTTAGGCGTTGTGGTTTACAAACAGCTTACGCTTAAAATGTTTGTCGACGTTTTAAAAGAGACGGTTAACACGACCGCAGTGGTTGCGCTTATGGTGATGGGCGTAACGGTCTTTGGTTGGATAGTAGCGCGTGAACAGCTTCCTCAAATGATGGCTGATTACTTCTTGACCATCAGTGATAACCCGTTAATTTTACTTTTGCTTATCAACTTGTTATTGCTTTTCTTAGGCACATTTATTGAATCACTGGCTCTATTATTATTGCTGGTTCCATTTTTAGTTCCTGTTGCGGCAGCGGTCGGAATTGACCCGGTTCACTTCGGTGTTATGGCAATATTGAACCTAATGATTGGGATATTAACCCCGCCTATGGGAATGGCATTGTATGTTGTTTCTCGTGTCGGCGATATTCCATTCCATGTATTGACTCGCGGTGTTATACCGTTATTGGTACCTCTGTTTGTTGTGTTATTTTTGGTGGCGGTATTCCCTCAGATTACATTATTCCTTCCTGAACTATTGTTGGACTACGGTCAATAAACGAACGCGATTAAAGTAAAAAAGCATCTTATTCAGTCAGGGTAAATATACCCTGACTATTCAAAAATCTAGGATTAATTAGAATGAAAAAACTACAAGGCTTAATTGCTGCTCCACACACGCCATTTGATACCAACAACAAAGTCAATTTCTCAGCCATTGACCAGATAGCGGAGCTACTTGTTGCACAGGGCGTTAAAGGTGCATACGTTTGTGGTACAACCGGCGAAGGCATCCACTGTTCTGTAGAAGAGCGCAAAGCGGTTGCTGAGCGTTGGGTTAAAGCGGCAGACGGTAAGCTCGATCTTATCCTACATACGGGTGCGCTCAGTATTGTTGATTCACTAGACTTAACTCGTCACGCTGAAACACTCGATATTTTTGCGACGTCAGCAATTGGTCCGTGTTTCTTCAAGCCGGGCAGTGTTGAAGATCTTGTCGATTATTGTGCGCAAATTGCCGCAGCGGCGCCGTCAAAAGGATTCTATTACTACCATTCGGGCATGTCGGGCGTAAATCTCGATCTGGAACAATTCCTGATTCAAGGTGATAAGCGTATACCAAATCTATTTGGTGCTAAGTTCAATAACTCTGATCTATACGAGTATCAACGCTGTGTTCGTGTTGCTGGTGGTAAATTCGACATTCCATTTGGTGTTGATGAGTTCTTACCTGCAGGTCTAGCAGTTGGTGCGGTTGGTGCGGTTGGCAGTACATACAACTATGCGGCGCCATTGTACCTAAAAGTGATTGAAGCCTTCAATGCGGGCAAGCAAGATGAAGTCGCTCGTTTGATGGATAAAGTTATTGCTATTATCAGAGTATTGGTTGAGTACGGTGGTGTTGCGGCAGGTAAAGTGGCTATGCAATTGCACGGTATCGATGCAGGTGACCCTCGCACACCAATTAAATCGCTAACAGCGGTACAGAAAGCCGATGTATTGGCAAAACTACGTGATATTGATTTTCTATAAACGTCTTTTTCGTCGATAACATATAAAAACCTGAACTTAGATACTCAGGTTTTTAAATGCTGGTTCTGACACATTCGTTCTCCTAAGAAGGGGTCGTCACGAAGGAACCAGCATTCAACACGTACGTTATCCTGATGTTTACAATAAACAAGATTATTCCTTAAAAAACAAGCGATAAGCTCGCGATTCCTTCAAATAGTAGAGCGAATAACCAAAAGTTTGCAAAAGCCTTTGTTCCAACATCATCGTCATCAAACAAAGTACAACTATCAAACGATACCTAGCCTCTAGAAGAAGATGATTTTATTACGAACAAGATCAAAGGAAATGCACCACTATTTTAATAAGCACATTCTTTTATTAAAAACGCCGGAGTGAAAATGCAAGGAATATACCTGCCATTAATGACGCCATTTCTTACAAATGGAGAGCTCGCTCTCGATAAGATTGAAGCGATGGTAGAGCACCACCTTAAACAAGGTGTCCATGGATTCTACGTGGGTGGAAGTTCATCAGAATGTTTTATGATGTCGCTAGAAGAACGACAAGCAGTATTGAAAGTGGTCTCTCGTATTGTCAATAATCGAGTGCCACTCATTGCCCATGTCGGCGCCATTTCTCTGCATGACGTTAGAATATTGATTGATTGCGTGGCGAATGAATCGTACCAAGCCATATCGGCGACACCGCCGTTTTACTACGCGTTCACTAAGCAAGAAGTCGCACAGTATTATAAAACCATTGCGACTATCTCGCCGCTTCCACTTCTTTTATACAATATTCCTGGAACCACTGGCGTGAGTTTTAGCCATCAAGAATTATTCGATCTGTCTTCTTTGGATAATGTTATTGGTATAAAACATACCACTAACGATATGTTTTTTATCGAAAGACTTAGAGCAAGAGATTCGCAATGCGTCATATTCCACGGAGAAGACACGATGTTAGTGAATGGCCTACAGATGGGCGCGAGTGGGGGGATAGGAAGCACTTATAATCTGATGTCGAAACAGTATGTCGATATCTATAATTCGATGTTGAAAGGTGACGTTGAAAACGCGATGCAACTTCAACATAAAGTGAATGAAGTCACAGAGGGCTTGGTAAAGGTCGGTATTTATCAGGGTATAAAGTTTGCGATGAAAGAACTGGGTATTGACTATGGTGAGTGTCGAGAGCCCTTTATGCCCCTAAGTGATCTTAATAAGCAGCTAATGACCCAGATGCTAGACAAAATACAACATAGTTAGTGCCAATGTATGTGTGCTCTGTTATTTTAATGATGTATAAAAAAATCAATTATGAGGCCATTGTGAATTCGCCTAAAAATCTATTAGTTCGGTTGCGTTCTAACATCGAACCTTTAAGTAAGAAACTAAGAATTGTTGCGAACTATGTATTAGAAAATGCGTACGATGTACAGTTTCAAACGATAACCGAACTGGCTCGAAATACCCAAACCAGTGAAGCCACGGTTGTGCGTCTTTGTCGAGATTTAGGCTATAAAGGGTATTCTGATTTTCGAATGGCCTTAGCGGTTGATGTCAGTCAGGTTGCCCGAGATACGGCGGAGCCGAGTGACGGTGACATCTGTGACATCTCTGCTCAGAGTGCTATCGCAAGCTTACAAGATACGGCTAAGTTGATTGACCGAAAATCGATGAAGCGGATAGGTGAGTTGATTCATCATGCTCAATTTATAAGCTGTGTCGGTGTAGGTGCATCGAGCATTGTTGGACGTTACTTGGCTTTTCGCCTGATTAGAATCGGCAAAAGAGTCACTGTGTATGAGGACTACACACTTAGCGGCCATGAATGCGGCGCGTTGCAGCGAAGGTGACTTGTGGATCTCTGTATCCAGTTCGGGTTCAACGAAAGAAGTTATCCACGCGGCGAAACAAGCGTACAAGCGCCATGTTCCGGTGGTGACGTTAACCAATATTAGTCATAGCCCCTTATCCGCTATATCGACTGAAATGTTAGTGGCTGCTCGTCCTGAGGGGCCATTGACAGGCGGTGCATTTGGCTCGAAGGTGGGCGCATTGTTGTTGGTTGATGTATTGGTGAACTCACTGCTAGAGACTTACCCTGAATACTCAGAATCAGTGCGAGAAACCGCAGAAGTTGTCATGCCTTTAATGAGTTAGTTGTCTGACGGTATTGTAAAAAGCTCATCATTCGATGGGTTTTTTTAGCATTTAAGATAAAAATATTTTTTATTGTTATATGGATCAAAGAAATATTTTTTCATAGATCGATAATGTGCACGAACCAAAAAAACGAATCATAAAGAAACAATAGGTTTAAATGAGGACATTAGAGTAATGAAAAATAGATTAAATTTTTGTGCTAAAACATCGTTAATGATTACATCATTGTTGGTTAGTGCGTCAGCTTTAGCGGCCAATCAATGGCCCGACTTACCTGTAGGCTTAAAAAGTGGAGTGAGCGCTCAGATAGGTGACAAGTTGTTTGTTGGTTTAGGTTCCGCAGGTAAAGAATTTTACATGTTGGATCTTAATAGTGTTGATAAAGGTTGGCAGAAAAAGGCCAACTTTGATGGCCCTGCACGAAGTGGGGCAACGGCTTCTGTTATCGATAACGAAATCTATATCTTTGGTGGGTCAGGTAAAATACAAGAGTCGGATGCCGCGCCAATTCTGTTTGACACAATTTATCGTTACAACGTCAAATCAGACGCGTGGGCGCAAGTGAACAGTGCTTCTCCAGTTGGGCTATTGGGTGCCTCATCGTATTCTCCAGACGGCAAAAGCATTGCTTTTTTGGCGGCTATAACAAAGGTTATTTCGACCAATACCTGTCTGATGTCCTGACGACCGATAAGAGTAAAGAGCCTGAAAAATGGCAGAAAATTGTCGATGATTATATGGGCATGAAGCCATCTGGTTATAAATGGAACCGCTCTGTTTTAACGTTCAAACCTGAAACGAGTAAGTGGGTTGATTTGGGGTTGTCGCCTTATCTACCAAACTGCGGTTCAGCACTAATTACGGACGGTAAACAGGCGACAATAATCAGTGGTGAGATAAAACCAGGCTTAAGAACGGCCGAGGTTAAACAGTATCAGTATGGGCAACCACAACCGTGGCAGAGCCTACACTCTCTTCCTGCACCATCCGGTTCTCCTGTTCAAGAAGGTGTCGCGGGCGCATTCGCTGGCGAAAGTAACGGAGCACTAATCGTTGCTGGAGGCGCAAATTTCCACGGGGCAAAAGGGGCGTTTGAAAGCGGGAAGATGTTCGCACATAACGGCTTTGGTAAAGCATTTAACCCAGAAATGTATGTATTAAAAGATGGCTTATGGGCCCAAGTTAATAACCTACCTGAAGGGCTCGCATATGGTGCTTCTTTTACAACGAACGATGGGGTACTCATTGTCGGCGGTGAAGATGGTGCGCGCAAAGCCAGTAAGACCGCGTACTTGCTAAGCTGGAACGGTAAAGATGTCACCATTCAAGATTAACGTTTGGAGTAATAAATGTCTGTAGTTTTTGAAAGTTTGCCAGATTTACCTGAAGGGGTAAAAAACGGCGTCGCAACAAGAGATGGTAAGACGCTCTATGCCGGATTGGGTAGCGCAGGAACGCGTTTCTTTTGCCTCAATTTGGACGACCTATCTACAGGTTGGCAACGCGCTAATGACTTTCCGGGTGTGGAAAGGAATGACGCGGTATACATTACAGACGAAAAAGGTGTTTGGGTATTCTCAGGGGCTGGAACTCCTGAGGGTTCTCAACATGCACAAGTGCTTGTTGATGTGTATCGATTCGATTTTTTAGATAAAAAATGGCACAAGGTAGCGACGGAGACACCGGTCGGTCTGTTAGGTGGCAGCGGTTGCGAAATATCAAAAGGACAGTTTGTGTTTTTTGGTGGATACAACAAGCAAACCTTTGACAATTTCTGTCAGAAGATGGCCGCTATAGATACAGACAAAAACCCGCAGCAGCGACAAGTTCTACTGACAGAATTTATGTCTCAAGAGCCTGAAAAGTACGGTTGGAATAAAGATATTATTCGGTATGACACCCATCAAAATCGATGGGAGTTGATACAGGAAAATCCATTTTCGGCGAACTGTGGTGCAGCCTTAATCTCGAAAGGCAACAAGGTTACCTTGATCGATGGAGAGATCAAACCGGGATTGAGAAGTACGGAAGTGAAACAGTTTACGTTTGATGAAACCTATCGTTTTGAATCATCAGTTCTTGCATCGATTCATTCAGACAAAGAAGAGCATGAAGGGTTAGCTGGTGCCTATTCTGGTGAGTTGAATGGTCACTATTTTGCGCTCGGAGGTGCCTATTTTGTGGGCAGTCAATACAATCTAAGAAATGGACAGTGGTATACGCACCAAGGATTAACAAAGCACTACAGCGATGCAGTGTGGTGTTTGGATGGTGAGTCATGGAAAATAGTGGCGCGGTTGCCAGAAGGCGCAGCATATGGTGCATCCGTTAGCTGCGAAAAAGAATTAATACTCGTTGGTGGTGAAAATTCCGACCAACAAGCATTAGTACGTTGTTATTTAATCAGATGAATTTGGGTTACTAGCCCCTATTAGTATTTCTTGATTTATCTGCACTTATTAACAACAGGTTGAATCACCAGCAATTGTCTAGTCAACATTTGCTGGTGATTTGCCACTATCAAACGATCTTCTTTATTATCAAATCATCGGTACATACAAACCGAAAAGAGCCTTTAATGACAAATAACAAATATCTAATACTCGCGGCCGTCGTGTTGCTTCAAGCTTGTATTGGCGGGACCTATTCATGGTCAATTTACGACGCGGAATTTATCCAACATTATCAAGTCGATCCCGTGTATTCAACGATGCCTTTTAACGTGTTTTATGTTGTGTTTCCTCTGACATTACTGTTTTCTCACCGCATAATTTCTCGTTTTGGTACTCGAATGAGTGCGCAGATTGGTATCGCTCTTTTTGCTTTTGGGTGGCTCCTCTCTAATTTTGGTGACGTTCATTTTATCTTCACCATTATCGGTGTTGGTGTCATAGGAGGCATCGGCGTTGGACTCACCTATCTCGTGCCTATATTGGTTGGTATAGCGTGGTTTCCCAATAGAGGCGGTTTAATAACAGGATTAGCCGTTGGTGGCTTTGCTGCCGGAGCCGCACTTGTTGGTGAGTTCTCAAATTATCTGATTTATACCGCAGGATTTACGCCGTTTACTGCCTTGGCGGTGGTTGGAGGGCTCTATTTTGTTGTTGGGTTTATACCGGCCACTCTAATGTATCGACCCATGACGGCTTACCATAAATCGAAAGAGACGTTCCATATCAATCTGGGTGACTTGCTCAAAGACCCCTTGTTTTTGGGTTTATTTACTGCGATGACCGTTGGCTTAACGGCTGGTTTCTTTGTAAACAGTAAGATTGTGCTTATTGCAGGAAACGGATTCGAGTCGTTTATTTCTCTGGTTGCCGTATTTGCGTTGTGTAATGCAATAGGGCGTGTTGCGTGGGGGGCAATGAGCGACATCATTTCTGTGACTAATTGTTTGAAGGCGAATTTATTGCTACAGGCGATATCAATATTTAGCCTGTTATGGCTATTCAACTTTGAGTCGTCACCGCTTGTGTTAGCTGCGTTGGCCGGGTTTAACTACGGTGGAGTTCTTGTATTGTACGCCTCAAGAGTGCGTCAGAAATGGGGAGAAAATGCACTAACCAAGGTATATTCTTGGTTGTTTTTGTCGAACATTGTTGCCGCTATTATTAATTCTTTTTTGAGTGGTATTTTCTCGAACTCTGGAGTAGAGCGTGTCGCGATAATTCTCACCGTAATACTTGTCGTTGGTTTTGCGGGGTTATTCTATAGGCGTAAGCTGGTCAGCATTCCAAGCTAATTTGATTCATAAAAAACAGCACAGTCAATATGGTCATGCCGTTCAGTTTAGGCTACTGCCCCTATTACCTTCACGAAAACCAACGTCATCTCCACGAAAATTGACCTATTTCCACGAAAACCGACGTCATCCCCATGAAAATGGGGATCTAAACTCACC
>LLEJ01000006.1_pt1 | contig 24838 bp, 22 predicted proteins | sample 595831 | NCBI WGS metagenome assembly LLEJ01 (sample SAMN02919310, study PRJNA255460) | bioreactor metagenome | biome: chemostat; feature: culture 2011_10.1; material: sediment; isolation source: day101 10degC chemostat 2011 inoculated with Wadden Sea sediment taken from... | place: Germany: Bremen... | reverse complement strand
GGTTATCAGTTTCCATCTCTTGACCGAATATTTCTTCTAACTCTTTTCGAGACTCTTTTGAGCGCTGGGCAAGGTCTTTATCATCGGTATGCTTAGGTAACAACTCTCTCAGCATCGCGTTATCCAGCTTACGAAAGTGATCCTCTGACCTTTTTGCCTGATACGGATGCATTCCTAGTTCAACGAGTAATTGTCGACCTAAATCCAATGCACCTAAGAACGTTTCACGGGAATAGTTTGGTACGCCATGATTCAATAGTTGATACGCCTCTACACGGCTTCGAGCACGAGCAAATATTTTCAGATTAGGAAAATGCTGTTGGCAGATTTCCACAATATGTAAGATCTCATCAGGGCTATCGGTACAGGCAACTAAAGCTTCCGCTTTATCCGCACCAGCGGCACGTAACAGATCCAACTGAGTCGCGTCGCCATAAAACACTTTGTAGCCATATTTTCTCAGCAATCGTATCTGGCTAGCATCACTTTCTAACACGGTAATACGGATCTTATTGGCATACATGAGTCGACCGACAACCTGACCAAAACGGCCGAAGCCGGCTATAATCACTCTTGGATTTCGATTAACCACATCTTCTTGTGCAAGCCCTTCATCATTGTTAATTGTTGCAGAAAACCATTTCTTCTGCACAAGCAGTAACAACGGTGTGGTCACCATAGACAAACTCACCACAACTAATAAAAAGGCAACCAATTCAGGGTCTAATAAGTTCTCAGTTTGCGCCGCAGTGAACAGAACAAAAGCAAACTCACCACCTTGGCTCAAAATCGCAGCCATTCGACTTCGAGCTTTCGCTTGTGTGCCAAAAAGGCGAGCCAATATGTAAAGAATCCCTCCTTTTATTGCAACGAGAATAACCACCGCCACCAAAATTTTAAAGGGCTCTAAAATAATGAGTCCTAAGTTTACTGCCATGCCAACTGCGATAAAAAACAACCCAAGCAACAAACCTTTAAACGGTTCAATGGCCACTTCCAATTCATGTCGATACTCACTCTCGGCAAGCAGAACACCAGCGAGAAAAGTACCGAGTGCCATAGACAAACCTAGGCTTTGCATGATTAACGCAATACCAATGACCACAAGAAGTGCAGCCACGGTAAACAACTCTCGCACACCACTGGTCACCACATATCGAAACAATGGCCGCAATAAAAAATGGCCACCAACGAGCAACACAATAATAGAGCCAAAAGTCGTCATAGTATCGAGCCAATCACCTCCGCCATTCCCTCCTGCAAGTACAGGTAGTATGGCCAACATTGGTATCACGGCAATATCTTGGAATAATAGAACGGCAAAGCCGGATTGACCTGTCTCTGAGCCAGCTAAGCCCTGCTCTTCAATAACTCTGAGCGCTATCGCAGTGGAAGACAAGGCTAGCCCCATTCCTACCACCAAACTGGTTTGCCATGGCAGCCCAAAGAAGCTTGCGATGCTGGCAAGTACACAAGAGGTCACCACCACTTGAGCACCACCCAAACCCAAAATAGGGTTTCTCATTTGCCACAATTTTTTGGGATTAAGTTCTAAGCCGATAAGAAAAAGTAATAACACCACACCAAATTCGGCAAAATGAAGGATAGCGTCTACATCGCTGATTAACCCAAAACCCCAAGGTCCAATTGCGACACCAGCGAGTAAATACCCTAAGACTGAACCTAACCCCATTCGTTGAGCAAGTGGCACGGCGACAACGGCTGCGGACAAAAAAATCACACTACTTTGTAAAAAATCATTCGTCATTGCCATCAGCTAAGTCCTCCGATTTTTCTATTTCGTACGATTCCCATGGATTCATTAACCAATGACGGTAGGCTTCAGCATGCTGCAATCGTTCCACATCAGAGATATGCCTAGCCCAATGTAAAACTATCGGCTCCATCCAGTTCATTCGACACAAGCCCGCCGTTAACTCAAATGGCTGTAATATCTCTTCCATTGGGTATTTGTTATAGCCTGACGGGGCAAAAGCTTCTCGTGCACCTCCGGTTGTAATAACACTACGCCAATGCTTTCCCTTTAAAGCGCAGTTGTCACCAAAGGCAAAACCTTTACCCAACACCCTATCCATCCACTCCTTCAAAAGCGCAGGGCAAGAATACATAAACAAAGGGTGTTGAAATACGACGATATCGTGAGACAGCAAGAGTTGATGTTCTTTTTGAACATCAATGAAAAAGTCTGGATACTGGGCATAGAGATCATGAATCGTCACGTGATCGAGATCTTGTATCTTTTTTAACATCACATTATTGGCAACAGAAGTACCCGGTTCCGGATGGACAAAAATCACCAAAATACGTGGTAGAGGCATAGTCGCGTCTATCATTCCTTGAAGAGCTTCCTTTTGCATTTAGTTATCATCGATAGTTTACTCAAACCAATGATATGCTAGCTTTATTCATTTTTTAGTATCAAACATCATATCGCAAATTGCATAATGATCGACTTTTATTCTCAGAACGCCTACTATTCCCGCGTTTAAACCATTTCCTATCAATAAGATTTCTATGATTACGTTTTCAGATATTCAACTGCTGCGAGGCGGTAAAGCTCTCCTAGAACAAGCCACTGCGACCATTCATCCCGGAGATAAGGTCGGGTTAGTGGGTAAAAATGGTTGTGGTAAATCCACACTATTTGCACTACTAAAAGGCGAACTTTCCATTGACGCCGGATCCTTTGCTCAACCCGCACACTGGGAACTCGCTTGGGTCGCGCAAGAAACCCCAGCATTAGAACGTCCTGCTCTGGAATATGTTATTGATGGTGACAGAGAATATCGAAACCTAGAAGCCCAATTAACCAGAGCGGAAGAGATCGATAACGGCACATTGGTTGCCGAACTACATGGAAAAATAGAGACAATAGGTGGTTACACTATTCGAGCCAGATCGGCCGAGCTACTCAATGGTTTAGGCTTTAGTCAAGAACAGATGAGCTGGAATTTGACCCAGTTCTCTGGTGGTTGGCGTATGCGATTAAACTTGGCACAAGCCTTGTTATGCCGTTCAGATCTACTACTACTCGATGAGCCAACCAACCACTTAGATCTCGATGCAGTTATGTGGCTAGAAAAATGGCTGCAAAACTATCCAGGAACGCTTATTTTGATCTCTCACGATCGGGATTTCCTAGATCCAATCATAAATAGAATTATCCACGTAGAAAATCAGCTTCTTAATCAATACACAGGTAACTATTCGTCGTTTGAAAATCAGCGTGCTGAAAAATTGGTTCTGCAACAAGCCATGTTCCAAAAGCAGCAGAAGCAAGTTAACCATATGCAGAGCTATATCGATCGTTTTCGCTATAAAGCCTCTAAAGCAAAACAAGCTCAAAGCAGAATCAAAGCTCTAGAAAAGATGGAGAAGGTTCTTCCTGCTCAACTGGACAACCCATTCAACTTTGAGTTTCGTATTCCTTCTGCTCTACCAAACCCAATATTAATGATGGATGAGGTTTCGGCAGGGTATGACGACAACCTTATCTTAGAAAAGATTCGGCTGAACTTAGTTCCCGGCAGCCGAATTGGCCTATTAGGACGAAATGGGGCGGGTAAGTCCACTCTAATTAAATTGCTTTCCGGCGAACTTGCACCACAAGGTGGCGATCTCACTTATTCACAGGGAGTCAACATCGGCTACTTCGCCCAGCACCAGTTAGAGACCCTTCACCCTGAAGAAACGGCATTGCAACATATGATGCAAATAGCCCCGAAACAGACAGAACAAGAACTCAGAAACTATTTAGGTAGTTTTGGATTCCATGGTGACAAAGCGTTAGACAAAGTCGCTCCTTTTTCGGGAGGAGAAAAAGCCCGCTTGGTTCTAGCGTTAGTGGTTTGGCAAAAGCCAAACCTATTACTACTCGATGAACCAACCAACCACCTTGACTTAGATATGCGTCAAGCACTGACGTTTGCATTGCAAACTTTTGAAGGCGCGATGGTTATCGTTAGTCACGATAGATATTTGCTGCGCGCGACAACGGACGATCTTTATCTTGTGCACGACCGCCAAGTTTCCCCCTTTGATGGCGACCTAAATGATTACTACAAATGGTTGACGGAGCAAAATAAAGCCGATAAAAAAGAGGCAGCACAAGATCTTCCCGCTAAGAGTGGGTCTAATAATGCGACATCGAAAAAAGAACAAAAGCGCAAAGAAGCCGAATTTCGCAAACAAACCGCTCCACTCAGAAAAGAGCTGGAAAAACTTGAAAAGAAAATGGATAAGCTTGGTGTAACACTCACGGAAACTGAACAAGAGTTATTAGACACATCGCTGTACCAGGCTGAAAATAAAGCTAAACTTAATCAAGTATTAGCACTTCAAGCAACATCTAAATCTTCTCTAGAAGATATCGAACTAGAGTGGATGACTATTCAGGAATCGCTAGAAGAGATGGAACAAGAATTTAAATGACAAAACTCGCTTCTTTTTCACTCACCTTAGAACGTTTATGGCAATTCAGTTTGCAGTATTACAACGTGCGAGGCGTTAAAGAAGCGTGTCTTTCTCTACAAAATAATTACCACGGAAATGTCAATTTGTTGCTTTTATTGAAGTGGTTAGATGAACAAGAGCTTATTTTTGATGAACACGATTGGACGAAAATCCAACACTGCCTTCATCGCACTGAAGAACTACTTTTACACTTTCAAACTTTACGAAAAAAAACAAAATCGCATCTACCAGCCACGCTATACAGAGAATCTTTAGAGTTTGAGCTATTACTAGAGAAGCAACAACAGTCCGATTTAGTCGACTGCATAAACTCCATTGAGTTCTCAACAAATAAAACCGAACCGCTGACATTACGTTATTGCCGCTCACTCAATGCAGAACACCTCTTTAATAATTTCCCCAAGCCCTCTAGCTAAGAGATCGTCAAAAAATCATTGAACCATTTCATTGGTTTATCTACATTAAAAAGAGATGGATAAATCATTAAACACCAAAATTCCGTATAAATTAATCCATTACTTATAGAAAAGAACTCGTTATGAGGCCAATATAAACCGCACTTACGGTATAAGTATTGGCCTGATTATAGGTTAAATAGTTTTTAGATCATGGATGGTCAAAAGGGTAAAAATGAAAAAAATAATCATCGTAAATGTGGGCTCAGCACCCGAAGCACAATTTAAAAAATTTGGCGATTTTGAAGTTTGGGCAAAAAATGCCATTACAGAAAAAAAACTTACTTCAGATAAACAGACCCTCGACATCATTTTTCACGACGGTATATTGAACCCACTCCCCAGTTTAGACACGATTGCTGGTGTGATTATTATGGGCTCTTTGTCCATGGCGACAGAAAAAACAGGCTGGATGCTTCGCCTCTCAACAGAAATTTCTCAACTTGTTCACAACCAGATTCCCTTGTTAGGCATCTGCTTCGGTCATCAACTTATCGCACAAGCGATGGGTGGAGAGGTCGGTTTCCATCCTAAAGGTCTTGAGATAGGCACTGTCGATATACATAAACTAAGTGCCGCAGAAAACGACCCTATTTTTTCTCATTTACCAGCACACTTTTCCGCTCATGCCGTTCATTTCCAATCAGTATTAACGCTTCCAAAAACAGCGACACTGTTGGCTAGTAATGATTTTGAGCCTCACCATGCCTTTAGAATCGGAAAATGTACTTGGGGTGTTCAGTTTCATCCAGAATTTACAGCGGACATTATGCGGCTTTCACTTGCCGGTTTGAGAGGCGAAGTTACAGAAGGTTACACATATAAGCAGACGAAAATAAAAAACTGTATCGAATCGAGAAGCTTATTATCAGAGTTTGCTAATTTCTGTTCACGTACAAATAAATAAGCAGTTACAGTAATGGTAACTGCTTATTTAATCTCATTTATTCGGGTAAATGATTGTATTTTAAGCCAGCTTCCTGAAGTATTTTCTCCAATGTTTCTTGGATCATAAACTCGGGTTCCTTTCTTGCTAATGACGTTCTGTAAGATTCCCCAGAAATAAGTAAATGTCTTTTATCATTGCGTGCGTCTATTTTTATTTGTATTAAATAATTGGTGATATCCCACTGCCAATTATCTACATAAGTAATGATCACATCTGCATTTTTAGGCGATCCATTTTCCTCAATAGGGGTTGCGGGGTAACCAAGCATCGTCAGTTTATCAGCAATAATATAGTGCATGTTACGTTTGTCAGGACCAAAATGCTCTACGTAGACATTTCCAAAATCTTTTAATTCTTGCCCTGGAGACATTGTCGCCTCCAGTCTAGTGGCGCATCCACTCGACACCATCACCAATGCTAAAATCACTAAAACCTTAATTTTCTGCATAATTCAATATCCAACTAGTTTAATAGTAACCTATATTAAACCATTACAAATCATACGCCTGTGTTTGAGATCAAATTGAAGAAAGAACTTTTACCAAATAAACACAACACAAATCGCAGTCAACGATCCCATACAAAGGTTAAATCGTCTCCAAGCAAGTGTGCTTGATAACCAGCGACCAATTAATGTTCCAAAACCAACCCAAATAGATGACGTTTGTATCTGAGTAATCCAAAAAATCACCGCAATAACCAATATTGACCACCAATACTCATTACCCTGCAAAGAAAACGAGCCTATTGCCGTGACCATCATCATCCATGCTTTCGGGTTAAGGTATTGAAATAACGCTGCCTCTACAAATGTCATTGGCTTACTGCTTTCGTCTCCGTGTTCGGAAACGGGTTTTGCATTGGCTATTTTCCAAGCTAAGTAAAACAAATAACTGCTGCCTACCCATTTCATCGCATCTTGTATAACCGGATATTGCTGGAAGATGAGACCAAGGCCTGAAGCCAACAAAAGAATCATGCTCATTAAACCGACACCGATACCAAAGGCATGTGGCAAGGATCGTCGGTATCCAAAGTTGGCACCTGAGGCCGTTAACATAACGTTATTTGGTCCCGGAGTTCCTGTCATTACAATCGCGAACATCGCTATTGATATAAAAAATTGCCATTCCATTTAGTGTTCCTCACCTTTTAGAAATTGTATCGGTACAATTTCTAATTATTGGTTGATTTTCTCGTTTTTTGCGTACAAAATGACCATAACAATGCATCAACTAAAGATCAAAGGATTTATTGTCACCATGACAATCATAGATTTTCAATTATCCGATACAAACAGAATGCCTAAATACAAACAGATCGCAGAGCGATTGGCTGAGCAGATTGAAGCCGGTCATTTAATGGCGAACGATAAACTACCCACCCATCGTCTATTGGCCGACAAATTAGGTGTCACCGTTGGTACAGTGACACGAGCTTACTCCGAAGCTGAACGAAAAGGCTTAGTGGAAGCGCGAGTCGGTGCTGGCACCTATGTGGTAGATAAAAAAAAGGCATATTGGGCATTTGATCAAGGGGATAACTATGACTCAAACGAATGCAATTTCGGCTTCAATATCCCCCCTATGTTTGACCGCAGCGATATGCTGAAAGAAGCAATGGAGAAGGTTGCTCAATCACCCCAAGCACTCAATCAGTTTATGATCTATCAAAAACCAACGGGCATTGACTCCCATAGAGAGATTGTGGCTGATTGGTTAAATGAACATGGCGTTAAACTTGACGCAGACAGATTATTGTTTTGTTCTGGTGCACAACATGGGATGCAGATGGTATTTGAGGCATTCACTCGAGCAGGAGACACTATTTTATCGGAAAAACTTACCTATCCAGGGTTGATTAGTTTAGCCAAACAAAACAGCTAACCGTTAAAGGTATTGAAATGGATGAAGAGGGAATTATCCCTCATGCGCTTGAGGCGGCTTGCCGACAATTCCAAGCTCGATTTATCTATCTGACCCCGACATTACAAAATCCTACAACAGCAACCATGTCCTTGGAGCGACGTATCGCTATATTAGACATCTGTAAACAACATGACCTATATGTCATAGAAGACGATGTGAATGGTCTTCTTCCCGCAGATGCCCCACCACCAATGGTTAACTTAGCACCTGAGCAGGTTATTCATATTGGCGCTTTTTCCAAATGTCTCGCCCCGGGGTTACGCGTGGGTTACATTCAGCCCCCCACTAAACTGCACCCACACCTTAGTATTACGTTGCAAAACCATAGCTGGATGATTAGCCCATTACTTACCGCATTAGCGTGTGAGCTGCTTCGTTCCAACAAGCTAGAACATACCTTAGATAATATCCGGGCTGAAATGAGAGGAAGGTTAAAACTCGCGCTGACCTATTTATCTGATTTTCAACTCCAATACACACACGACTGCTTCCACATTTGGTTAACATTGCCAGACCATTGGCGCTTAAGCGACTTTGTCCAAAAAGCCGCATGTAATGGTGTTATTGTAAAGTCAGCGGAACTATTTACGCCTCCCGCCGCCAACGTGCCTCCCGCCGTACGACTTGCATTAAGCTCACCAATCGATCAAGCTCAGGTAGAAGTCGGGCTAATTAAGTTGAAAGCCTTATTAGAGAGCACCCCAATCAGTGATTTTACTTTATGACCGAATTTAACGCAGCAAGAGGGTTAACCAATCCTCACCTACAGACTATTATTCCTAGAATGATTCGGAAACAACCGCTTTTTTCTGCTAAATGGCAGACATTAGAAACACCAGACGGTGACTTCCTTGATCTTGCTTGGAGTGAAGATTGGACCAGTCCAACGGTAAAAGAGAAGCCTATTTTTGTCCTTTTCCATGGCTTAGAAGGCAGCTTCGAGAGTCCATACGCCAATGGCTTGATGCACGCTTTTTCTCAACAGGGTTGGCTATCGGTCATGATGCATTTTCGAGGCTGTAGCGGCAGACCCAATCGGCTAGCGAGAGCCTATCACTCAGGTGAAATCGAAGACCCTCGTTTCTTTTTAGAGCACATACAAAACAGGTTCCCAGATCAGCCGAAGGTCGCCATTGGTATATCGCTTGGCGGAAACATGCTGGTTAATTATTTGGCTAAATACAATGACGACCCTATAGTAGAAGCGGCCACCGTCGTCTCTGCACCTCTTGACTTAGCAGCATGTTCATCAAGAATTGAACAAGGGTTTTCCAAGATTTATCGGAATTATCTTTTAACCTCTCTAAAGAAAAATGCGTTACAGAAACAGAATCAACTTGTGTCGGAACTTGGCGTTTCAACGCAGGATCTAAAGGCCTTAAAAACGCTTTATGGCTTCGATGATATGATAACGGCACCGTTACATGGGTTTAAAAATGCTAACGATTATTATCAACAATGTTCTGGTATCCATGTTATTAATAAGGTCAACATCCCTTTGCAGGTCATTCATGCCGAAGACGACCCATTTATGACTCAAGCGGTAATACCAGACTTTCCATTGAACAAAAACATACACTATCGCCTATTTAAACAAGGTGGTCATGTGGGCTTTTTATCCGGAACCTTGACTAAACCCGTTTTTTGGTTGGAACAAGCAATACCCAAATATTACCAACACATCGCATCATGAATAAAAGTAGGCTTTATGATCATTCCATGGCAAGAAATAGATAGCGAGACGCTTGAAAATCTAATCAAAGAATTTGTATTAAGAGAAGGGACAGATTACGGCCAAAGCGAAACGACCTTAGACGATAAAGTCAGTCAGGTACGAACCCAGCTTAAGACAGGAGAAGCGGTGATTGTTTTTTCTGAGCTTCACGAAACCGTCGATATAAAACTCAAGCGCGAGTTCTGATAACAAAAAGTAAAGCGTTTATTCTTTTTATAGAATCTCATACACTAATTTCATATCATCATTATCATCAATGTAACGACAAGGAATCTCATGTCAGCAAAACATCCGATTATCGCAGTTACAGGTTCATCTGGCGCAGGAACAACGACGACATCTGAAGCATTCAGAAAAATGTTTAGTATGATGGACGTGAAAGCCGCGTGGGTGGAAGGTGACAGTTTTCACCGATTTACTCGCCCGGAAATGGACATTGAAATTCGAAAAGCCAAAGAACAAGGCAAACACATTAGTTACTTTGGTGCGGAAGCCAATAACTTCCCTGCCCTTGAACAGTTTTTTAGAAAGTATGGCGATGAAGGTCAAGGTCAGGTAAGACGATACTTACATTCCTTTGATGAGGCCGTGCCTTATAATCAGATGCCCGGCACATTCACCCCTTGGCAAGACCTAGCAGAAGATAGCGATGTTCTTTTTTATGAAGGCTTGCATGGTGCTGTTGTCGATGGCGATATTAATGTTTCACAACATGTTGACTTGCTAATCGGCATGGTCCCCATTGTGAACCTTGAGTGGATCCAAAAATTTGTACGAGATACGCGAGATAGAGGCCATTCACGAGAAGCCGTGACCGACTCCATCGTTCGTTCTATGGATGATTATCTTAACTACATTACCCCTCAGTTTTCTCGAACGCACATAAACTTCCAACGGGTTCCGACTGTTGATACCTCAAATCCACTGAATGCGAAAGCGATACCTAGTTTGGACGAGAGCTTCGTCGTGATTCGATTACGTGGAATGAAGAATGTAGACTTTCCTTATCTTTTAGCCATGATTGATGGCTCTTTTGTTTCTCGCCATAACACTCTGGTGGTTCCAGGAGGAAAAATGAGTTTTGCCATGGAATTAATAATCCGACCGGTTCTACAACAATTAATAGAAACTGGGAAAATCGGCTAAAAATTAAGCCTGAATGCAGTTTAGTTCTGATACCGTGACGATGTGCACAGTTTTGCTTAGAGAAACGGGAAATCAGGGCGATCAAAATCAAGAAATTGACTGCAAAAAAGGATACTATTCTTAACCTATATACATGTGTAGCTTGCAGCTATGAATTTAAAATCTTATGCTAACGTCACCAATAATACGGGGACACAGCAAAGGAAAGCTGCTGGCACAGGCCCTACAGATAATAGTGAGATAATTATGGTTCTTGGTAAACCTCAAACCGATCCAACGTTAGAGTGGTTTCTTTCGCATTGTCATATTCATAAATATCCTTCCAAAAGTACGCTTATCCACGCTGGAGAAAAAGCGGAAACTCTGTATTACATTGTGAAAGGCTCTGTAGCTGTGCTTATCAAGGATGAAGAAGGTAAAGAGATGATTCTTTCTTACCTTAACCAAGGAGACTTCATCGGTGAGCTAGGTCTATTCGAAGAAGATCAAGAGCGTACCGCATGGGTTCGTGCTAAATCACCATGTGAAGTAGCTGAAATTTCGTTTAAGAAATTCCGCCAACTTATTCAAGTTAATCCTGACATTTTAATGCGTCTTTCAGCTCAAATGGCAAGCCGTCTACAAACGACTAGTCAAAAAGTTGGTGACTTAGCATTCTTAGATGTGACGGGTCGTATTGCTCAAACACTTCTGAACTTAGCAAAACAACCAGATGCGATGACTCACCCAGACGGCATGCAAATTAAGATCACTCGTCAAGAGATTGGTCAGATTGTAGGTTGTTCACGTGAAACTGTTGGTCGTATTCTTAAGATGCTTGAAGAACAGAATTTAATTTCTGCTCACGGTAAAACTATCGTAGTTTACGGTACACGTTAATACCGTCACAAACAGCATTGATTAAAAAGCAGCGTTTACGCTGCTTTTTTTATGCCATAAGAAAAGAGGCGCATTGATTTATAGTCGCAGTTCCATCCTATAATTAATGAGTGTTTGCCCTCTGAGATCCACTTGTCGCTCTTCTATTACCTTAAAACCATAGTGTTCAAAAAAAGGTTTCGCAGTAATACTGACATGCGAATAAAGTCGACGAATTTTGCTTTTATTACCTTGCTGGAAAATTTGTTGCATTAAAGCACCAGCAATCCCCATACTTTGATGATTGTGATCGACATAAAAATGGCCAATCAACCCATCAGGTTGGAGATCGGCATAACCCACTAGTCTGTTATCAATTTCGGCGACAAAAGGCACAAGCTTATCCAGAAGTGCCTGCCAACTATCAAGCGTAATTTCATCTGATGCCCAAGCTTCTATTTGCCTCTCAGAGTAGTCCTGTCTATTTACACTACGCACAGTATCAAAAAACAACGTTCTCAACGTACAGGCGTCTTCTGGGGTATATGGTCGTATCCGGATAATACTTTGCACTTCGTCACTTCTCTTCTAATTTACAATTAACATTTGGTAAGCCTAACCAGTAATTAAACCATTTTCTACAGACACAAAAAACCGAAGCGATAAAACTTCGGTTTTTACTATAACAAGGTTTAGGGTTCTCTAAACTGTGTGACTTCAGAGCACATTCAACGCCGCTATCAAGTCATTCAGTGATGAGAAGCTAAATCCTTCTTACATCATGCCTGGCATGCCACCCATACCACCCATGCCGCCCATATCAGGCATTCCGCCTGAATCTTTAGCTGGCATATCGGTAATCATTGCTTCTGTTGTGATCATAAGACCAGCAACCGATGCAGCAAACTGTAGCGCGCTACGGGTTACTTTAGTTGGGTCTAGGATACCCATTGCAATCATATCACCGTATTCGCCTGTCGCCGCGTTGTAGCCGTAGCTACCTTCGCCAGCTTTAACGTTGTTAGCAACAACAGAATCTTCGTCACCCGCATTTTCAACGATTTGACGCAACGGCGCTTCCATAGCACGAAGTGCAACGCGAATACCTACGTTTTGCTCTTCGTTAGCACCTTCAAGACCAACGACTTTCGATGCGGCACGAATAAGTGCAACACCACCACCTGCAACAACGCCTTCTTCAACGGCTGCGCGAGTAGCGTGAAGTGCATCTTCTACGCGATCTTTCTTCTCTTTCATTTCAACTTCAGTTGCTGCACCGACTTTGATTACTGCAACACCGCCCGCGAGTTTCGCGACACGTTCTTGTAGCTTCTCTTTGTCGTAGTCTGACGTTGCTTCTTCGATTTGTTGACGAATTTGAGATACACGCCCTTGAATCATTGCTTCTTGACCAAGGCCGTCAATGATCGTTGTGTTCTCTTTAGTGATAATAACGCGCTTAGCTTGACCAAGGTCTTCTAGCGTTGCTTTCTCAAGTTCTAAACCAATTTCTTCAGAGATAACCGTACCAGAAGTAAGTACTGCGATATCTTGAAGCATTGATTTACGACGATCACCAAAACCAGGTGCTTTAACGGCCGCTGCTTTCACGATACCACGCATGTTGTTTACAACGAGTGTTGCTAATGCTTCACCCTCTACATCTTCTGCAATGATAAGCAGTGGACGAGATGCTTTTGCAACGGCTTCTAATATTGTAAGTAGTTCACGAATATTAGACACTTTCTTGTCGATAAGAAGAATGAATGGGTTTTCTAGTTCAACCGAACCCGCTTCTTGGTTTGTGATGAAATATGGCGATAGATAACCGCGATCAAATTGCATGCCTTCTACAACATCTAGCTCATCTTGAAGCGCTTGACCTTCTTCAACGGTAATAACACCGTCACGGCCAACTTTTTCCATTGCTTCTGCAATGATGTTACCAACTGTATCATCTGCGTTTGCAGAGATAGTAGCAACCTGTGCGATAGCCTTAGAGTCCGCACAAGGAACAGATAGCCCTTTCAACTCTTCTACCGCTGCGATAACCGCTTTGTCGATACCGCGCTTAAGGTCCATTGGGTTCATACCCGCAGCAACGGCCTTAAGGCCTTCAGTAATGATAGATTGAGCAAGTACTGTCGCCGTTGTTGTACCGTCACCAGCAGCATCATTTGCTTGAGATGCTACTTCTTTAACCATTTGTGCGCCCATGTTTTGGAACTTGTCTTCAAGTTCAATCTCACGCGCTACAGATACACCATCTTTAGTAATCGTTGGTGCACCAAAAGATTTGTCTAGTACCACGTTACGACCTTTTGGTCCTAGTGTTACTTTTACCGCATCAGCCAGAACGTTAACACCTTCTAGCATCTTGATACGTGCTTCGTTACCAAATTTTACGTCTTTAGCAGCCATCTTTAATATCCTTTCCTAAATTCTATTTCTAATTGCTTGTCGTTTAAGAGTGAATTACTCAACGCTTGCTTATTCAACAATAGCCATGATGTCATTTTCAGACATTATCAACACTTCTTTACCGTCAATTTTCTCTGTTTTAGTGCCGTAGCCTTCTGCGAAAATGATAGTATCACCAACTTTAACATCCAAAGGCTGAACAGTACCGTTTTCTAAAATACGGCCATTGCCTACCGCTAGAACTGTGCCGCGAGTAGATTTCTCCGCAGCAGAACCTGTTAGAACAATGCCACCTGCAGATTTTGATTCAACTTCTTTGCGTTCAACGATAACACGGTCGTGTAAAGGACGAATATTCATTGGGTCGTCTCTCCTGATTGTTGTTTCCATTAATGTAATTTAGTACTGAATTATCAGCGCGTGAAAGTTAAGTGGGGGACAAGAGGCAAAATCCCAAGGGGAAAACCAATTTTTTTACGATAGAAGTCATTTTTTTTTAGCCTAAACCGAGTTTTTTAGACAAAAGTCCGTTTTTATATGACTTGACGTACTAATTGCACTGCACCTCAGACTAGGTCAGAATCGAACTAAGTGTCTAACTGGTACAAAAATCATGGCTTGTAAGGATTGTGAAGATAATTGGTTTTGGAAAAAAATAGGTCGTTGCAAACGATGTATGGACCAACTAACCGTGCTTTCTGTTCTTTGTTGGATCGTTTGGTGGTTTGGTTACAGAGATGACTTTAAAAGTGTCGAATCTATTGCATTAATATTTTCTGGTTTTGCCTTTAACATTCTTCTTTTTTTGCACCTCTGGTTTAAGTTTGTGATATTCCCAATGCAAAAAAGAAGACATCGCGAAGGTAAAAAAAACCGCCCGTAGGCGGCTTAAAGTCGGCTGATACTCTTTCTATTTAGAAAGCGTTAATGCTTCATTCATAACATGATAAAGATAGTTCTGCTCAACCACTCCTTGGAACAAGTAAGCCTGAGGACCTCTAGCAAATACAGCTACATCTTCCCCTGAGTGTGTTTCTGAACTTAAACGAACAAGTGACTGTTGCTTATAATCTAACGCCATTACTTGCGACTCTGTTAAGTCAGAACGCTCTCCTTTAACGGCCCCGGGACCATTTCCATAGGTGAGCGTGGTGTACTTTTTACCAAACTCATCTTGGCTAAACTTACCCTTTGATTTAGATAAACCCAAAATATTGTTACCGCGAGCTGAGTAACCATTCATGACAAGTGTATGCGCGTGGTCAGCAGTAACAATGACTAAGGTGTCGTCTAAGTTCGTTTTTTCCAACGCAGCTTTGATTGCCTCATCATAAGCAATCGTATCTTCTAGCGCACGTTTTGCATTACCATCATGGTGAGCATGATCTATACGTCCAGCTTCAACCATCAATACATAGCCTTCTTTGTTCTTAGACAGTATATCAATCGCTTTAGAGGTCATTTCTGCAAGAGAAGGTTCATCATGACGACGATCCGCTTCATATTTCATGTGACTGCTTTCAAACAAACCAAATGCGCGAGTTGTATTTGCATCAAGCTTGTCGAAACCCGTTTGATCATAGACGTATTGACCTTCAGGATGTTTGGCCTGCCATTCTTCTACAAGGTTGCGACCATCTTTGCGCTTTCCGTTCTTACCTTCTGAATCCGTCACGCCCGCTGGTAAAAACTCACGACGACCACCACCAAAAGCGACCTGAATACCGTCACCTTTATCAAAGTTCACGAACTGAGTGGCTATATCGACACAACCTTGGTTTTTAGCAATATTAGGGACATCATGCTCCCAATTACGATCGGCGCTATGCGCATACGTTACCGCAGGTGTCGCGTGAGTAAGCCGTGCTGTACTTACAACACCAACCGACATACCTCGTTCAGCCGCCAGTTCCCAAGCGGTTGTCGTCTCATTGCCTAACGCCGTACTACAAAAGCCACGCTGTACATTGTCATTGACCGAAATGGTACCCGCTTTGGTCTTAACACCTGCGACCATCGCGGACGCTGTACCTGCCGAATCTGGAACCTGCATATCTGTATTGTATGTTTTAACCAATGCCGCATGAGGTAAGCTTTCCATCGCCAAGCTATATTCTTCCCCTAATAAACCGCGACGTTGACCTTCGAAGATACGGGCTGCCGTAATAGTACCAACGCTCATTCCATCACCAATGAATAAGATGACATTTTTTGCTGGCTTATCGATTGGCATCGTAGTTTTCGCTTTGGCGATAGCGGCTTGTGCTTCGGTGTACCACACATCGTTTTGTTGTGGAACTTCAACCACTGTTGGGATGCTTGAAGCATTGCTGCTACAACCCACTAGGCCTACTAGTAAACTGCTGATAGTGAGTGTTAATTGACGTCCTTTCACAAGGTTTCTCCGATTTAGAATTAAATGATTTATTGCATACATGATTAACAGCTAAATAGGCTAACGAACGATATGTGACAGGAGATAACACTCAAGTGAAGGTTTTTTGAAGGTTTTATTAACTTAGAATGATATAACATAACAAAAACAATACGTTATAATGTGCCAACCTAAGTTATTTTGTACAAGTTTTACAAGTTTACTCACTAACTGGCCATAAAAAGAAAAAGCCCCTAATCCAAACCGGATAGGGGCTTTCTTAGATTCTTCTAAGAAAAAGCAGTGGTACTTAATAAGACCGGGCTTTTCCTAAAATGTTCCCCAAAAAAGATCATTTATTTATTAGATATGCTAATGCCTGTCTCTTTTGCACTTTATTTCAATAGATTAGGCAACGCTAACACGAATAATTGTTTGCTCACAAAGATCAATCTCTAACGCAACTTCATCACAAGCATGGATTCTCGGACACTGCTCACAATCTTTCAGTACTTTTTCAGGAAGCAAGCTTTTCGACGTCGGTAAGAAATTCTGTTTCATAAAGAACTCAGGAGTACGAGTTAGTACAAAGACTTTCTGTATCGCCATCTGTTTAGCTTTCGTCACTAAATGTTGCACAATTGCGGTGCCTTGGCCTTGTCTGTGCCACCCAGCTTCAATCCCTAATGATCGTATTTCAGCTAGGCCGGAATCATATACATAAAGCGAAGCACAACCGGTAACCTCACCTTGATGCTCTACCACGGCAAAGGAACCAATATCTCGAATAAGCTCACTGCGATTACGAGGTAAGTTTTCGCCCATATTAGACCAATAAGCGACCATCCCCTCTAATGCATCGATATCGGTGAGTCTTGCAACCCGTACCTTAATTGCAGAGACATTTCTTTTTTCTAAACGTTGGTGTGCATGATCAACGGCATAAGCGACCTGCTGAGGAGAAACCCCACCAAGTGCAGAACGTTTCTCTAGGCATGATTCTATCGTCAATATCTCGTATACGTCATCTTCAATAACGTCAGAGAACACCTTCAATTCCTCAATTGAAAGCTCTTCTAAAGCACATCCTTTTTCTATCGCTCCCACTACCGCAACACCGACGATATGATGCGCTTCACGGAATGGAATATCTTTCGCAACTAAATAATCAGCTAACTCTGTTGCATTCGCATAGCCTTGCTTGGCCGCTTCTAATGTACGTTCATTGTTTACTTTCAGACCATCGAAGCAAAGCGCCGCCATTTCCATGCAATCGTTCCACGTATCTAACGCATCAAATAGCCCTTCTTTGTCTTCTTGCATGTCTTTATTATAAGCAAGAGGAAGTGCTTTAACCGTCATCATCATGGCCGCTAATGAACCATATACACGACCACATTTACCACGGATAAGTTCTAGTGCATCTGGGTTTTTCTTTTGCGGCATCAAAGATGAACCAGATGTAACGGTATCGGCTAACTCTATGAAGTTAGACTCGCCTGAATTGTAGAAGATCATATCTTCAGCAAGACGAGAAAGGTGCAGCATTGAAATAGAAGCAATAGACATCAGCTCCATCACATGATCACGGTCAGATACTGAATCTAAACTATTGCGAGTGGCTCGACGAAAACCCAAGTTATGAGCAAGATCTTGACGATCCATCGGATAAGCGGTTCCCGCAAGGGCACCAGAACCCAACGGGCAGGTATCAAGACGGTTTATAGCATCTCCCAACCGGGAATAGTCACGCTCAAACATCTCTACGTAAGCGAGGCACCAATGGGCAAATGTTACTGGTTGTGCTCTTTGTAGGTGTGTATAACCGGGTAAAACGGTACCTTGATGTTGCGATGCGACATCAACGAGTTGGTTTTGCAGACGGTCTAGAACGATAAGAAGATGTTGACCTTGTTGACGACACCATAGTTTTAGATCGGTTGCTACTTGGTCATTACGAGAACGACCTGTGTGAAGCTTCTTGCCAAGATCACCGACTTTACTAATGAGCTGTTGCTCTACCCAGCTATGAATATCTTCTGAATCAGATTTAAGAATCTGCTCAGGGTCTTCCATTACTTCTAACTTCAATTCGTTTAAAGCTAGCTCTAATTTTTGCTGTTCTATCTCGTTTATCACGCCCACAGAACGTAATGCTTTCGACCAGGCTATTGAACCGACAATGTCTTGCTCAGCTAATCGGTAATCAAAGCGAAGTGAATCGTTGAACTCTTTGAACCGAGTATCTGCTGCTTGGGTAAATCTGCCACCCCATAATGCCATTGTGTATCTCCTGATCTAAACGGAAGCTAATTATTATAGTTAGTTAGTGTACGAATGGGTGCTAAACACCCGGCTGTAGATACTAGCGATATACAACCGAGAATCAAGCTTCTGTTATATTACTTTTGCGAATTACCTTTACTTCTGCATATTCATAGTACGAATACGGCTTGCTAGTGAATATAAACGGATGAATCCTTCAGCATGGCTTTGGTCATAGACTTCATCTTCACCAAATGTCGCAAATTTTTCACAATATAGACTGTTTTCAGAACGTTTCTGAGTCGCCGTAGCTTGACCCTTGTAAAGTTTAATCACCACCTCACCGTTTACGTCTTGAGCAAGGTTCTCTGTTGCAGCAAGGATAGACTCACATAACGGAGTGAACCAACGGCCATCATAGATTAGGTGGGCGGCTTTTACGCCTAATTCTTCACGGAACTCAAATGAGCTTTTATCCAGTACGAGTTGTTCAACTGAACGTAGTGCTTCCATCATAATAGTGCCACCCGGCGTTTCATAACAACCACGTGACTTCATTCCTACTAAACGGTTTTCAACGATATCAATACGACCAATGCCGTGCTCAACACCTTTCTCATTCAGGTACATTAGCGCGTCGTATGGCTTCATATCTACGCCATCAACAGCAACAACTTCGCATTTTTCCACTTTGATTGTTACATATTCGGCTTCGTTAGGTGCCTCTTCCGGGCTTTTTGTCCATGCCCAACAATCATCATTTGGTGCATTCCACGTTTTTTCAAGAACACCACCTTCTGTTGAAATATGCCATGCGTTTGCATCACGAGAGTAAATCTTTGTTAAAGAGGCAGAGCATGGGATATTACGCGCCTCTAGGTAATCTAAACACTCTTCACGACTCACTAAATCCCATTCACGCCAAGGAGCGATAACGTGTAGATCCGGGGCCAACGCAGCGAATGCACCTTCAAAACGAACTTGATCATTCCCTTTACCAGTACAACCGTGTGCAAGTGCATCTGCACCCACCTTCCGAGCGCACTCAACCTGCGCCTTAGCGATTATTGGCCGAGCCATTGAGGTACCTAAAAGATATTTACCCTCGTACAACGCACCCGTTTTTAAAGAAGGATAGATATAATCTTTAACCATCTCTTCTTTAAGGTCTCCTATATAAACTTCAGACGCGCCAGAAGCGAGCGCTTTTTCTTCAACGCCTTCTAACTCTTCTGCACCCTGTCCAACATCTGCCACAAAAGCGACTACTTCACAGTTATAATTCTCTTTCAACCATGGAATGATCACTGATGTGTCTAGACCGCCGGAATAGGCTACGACTACTTTCTTTACTTCAATCTTGCTCATTGTATTTCTCCTGGTCTCCCGGACTGCTCTGGCGGTCAGTACATCGGGTATAAAATCTGTTGTACTAAAAAATAATGTTTATCTGAATTTTTACTGTGGCAAGAACTGCGTACCTATGCTCTTACCTGCGAATAATTCGCTTAATTTGTCTGGATAACGCCACGTTGCGACTTCTATTGGTCTGCCAAGTTCGTTAGCAGCATCAAGTGCCGCTTCTACTTTGACGATCATGCCGTCTGTAATAACCTTGCTTTGAATCAGAGCCTGTGCTTGTTTTTTGTCTAAATTAGGCAGCAAATGCCCCTTTCCATCCAATACACCACTGACATCAGAAAGCAGCACTAACTCTGCGTCTAAAGCGCTTGCAACAGCCACCGCAGCTTGATCAGCATTCACGTTCATCATCTGACCTTTATCCGTCAGACCAATAGAGCTAATAATAGGTAATGCACCTGTGGCTAATATCGCTTTCACCACCGCAGGGTCACCTGCGCTCGCTTTACCTACTGCGCCGAGTTCAGGATCCAGCTCTTCCACCTTGCAAAGACCACCGTCTGCCAAGCAAAGACCGACCGCTTTAAGTCCGTTTTTAACGGCTTCACCTTGAAGTGATTTGTTTGCTGTCCCAGCCAATGCACCCGCAATAACCGGTATTTGATCATAAGGTGTAACCCGTAACCCGTTTTTCTTTACTGTCTTCAGTTGAAGCTTATCCATCAGTTCATCAACAAGGTAACCACCACCATGAACGATAACGAGTTCCCTGTTTGCCTGATGTTTATAGTTATCAATAGCGTTAAAAAGCTTGCCTAGAGTGTCGGTACTTGAAAGTGCTGCGCCGCCTAGCTTAATCACTAATGGTTTTAGATTTTGATTCATATTTATTCTCACAGAAGCGAAGTAAGCGGCTCAAAGCCGTTACGAATATTTAAGCACTGCATCGCGTGGCTAGATGCCCCCTTCAAAAGATTATCTATTGCCGAGATAACGACGACGTGTTCACCTTCCACCTTCCAACCGATATCGCAAAAAGGGGTAAACTCTACATCTTGTATCTTTGGAATGCCTTGCTGCTTTAAACGAACTGCAGGTTTATTTTGATAGGCTTTCTCGAAGGCGTTACTCACATCTTCAGCCGTTACACCAACAGCAAGTTTCATTGTAATCGTGGCTAAGATGCCTCTCTTAAAATTACCTAAATGCGGAATAAAAATCACATCGCAGCCGAGATGAGATGCAATTTCAGGTTTGTGCCGATGACTGAACAGCCCGTAAGGCTGTAGGCTCACTTCACAAAAACTATTGGTCATGCTCGCTTTGCGACCGGCACCCGTTACGCCACTTGTCGCATTAATAACTGGCCATTGATTGAGGTCTAACATATTCATTTCAACCAGTGGTTTTATCGCGAGTTGTGAAGCGGTAGGGTAACAACCCGCAACAGCAATAAGGTTTGTATTTTTGATCTCTTTCTCATTCCACTCAGCAAGGCCATATACCGCGCCTTTAAGTAGATCAGAATGCTGATGGTCAAAACCATAATATTGGGAATAAAAGCCATCGGCTTGAACGCGATACGCCCCAGACAAATCAAAAACCTGACAACCCTGTGCCAAAAACTCAGGAGCCAAGTCATGACTAACTTCGTGAGCCGTCGCGAGAAAAACAACATCGCAAGCCTCGGCGACAGCTTGAATGTCCGTCAGAGGTTGAACGAGCATTTCAACAACACCAGAAAGTTTACCGTGTAATGCGCTAATCTTTTTATTCGCGTCTAGACTATTGGCGGAAACATACAATCCTGTTAGCGTTAGCTCTGGATGTTTTGTGACCATGAGAGCGAGTTCCGCTCCGGTATAACCGCTTGCACCAATAATTGTGGTTTTTAACATCTTAACTTATCCAAATATTTGGGTAACTGACGACAGTCAAACTTGACTATTCATACTCAAAAAACGTCATTATTCGGTTTTTTATTCATAAATAATGATTTAATATGCTTTTTAACGTCTTAATGGTTATCTGTCAATAGGAGAAGCGAAGATAATATGCAATTACCTAAATTTATCGATGTATACAAGGGACTCATTTCGACCTCTTCTATCAGTTCAACAGACCCAAGTTGGGATGAAGGGAATAGCCAAGTCATCGAATTATTGGCTGATTGGTTAAAACAGATGCACTTTGAAGTGGATGTGGTTGAGGTTGAAAAAGGCAAATGCAACTTAATTGCTAAACGGGGTCAAGGCGAAGGTGGACTGTTATTGGCAGGACATACTGATACGGTCCCTTTTGATCAAGGACAGTGGAGTTTTGATCCACATACGCTGACCGAAGCAAACAACCGTTTTTATGGGCTGGGTACTGCAGACATGAAAGGGTTCTTCGCTTTTATTATTGAAGCGGTAAAAAAAATAGATTGGAAAACACAAACAAAACCTCTGTATATACTCGCGACATGTGATGAAGAAACGACCATGCTCGGCGCGCGTCACTTTACCGATGATGCACCGATAAAACCGGATTATTGTATTATCGGTGAGCCAACTAGCCTGGTACCCATTCGCGGCCACAAAGGACACGTAGCCAATGCGATTAGAGTTACCGGCAAATCTGGCCATTCATCAGACCCTGCATTGGGTGTTAACGCCATTGAAATAATGCATGAGGTTATGTACGCCCTAATGCAGCTAAAAAACCAGCTGGTGAAAGAATACCACCATCCGGGATTTGCCATTCCTTCGCCAACGTTAAATTTAGGGCATATCCATGGCGGAGATAGTGCAAACCGAATTTGTGGCTGTTGCGAACTCCATTACGATGTACGACCTCTACCTGGAATAAGCCTTGATGGCCTAGACAACATGTTGCGCGGCGCGTTAAAAGAAGTGGAAGCTAAATGGCCAAACCGCATTGAGATCCGCCCTTTACACGAACCTATACCAGGGTATGAATGCTCTAACGAGCACTCTTCTCACCAACATTCATCACATGAACATGCGTCACAAGAACTCGCTCCTCAAAAAGTTAGTTTCATTGCAGGGATGGAAGCCATATGTGGGATGGAATCAGAGACCGTAAACTATTGCACTGAAGCGCCTTTTTTACAGCAGTTGTGCCCTACATTGGTTTTAGGTCCTGGATCTATAGATCAAGCCCATCAGCCCGATGAATTCTTAGCGTTTGAATTTATCGACCCAACTATTAATATTCTTTCTAAGGCAATTCGTCAGTATTGCTTCTAATCTTTAATCATAAGATCTCATTGTTGAACTTATGTTTTCGATGTCATGTATAGGGTTGTGGAATTTTATTTCACAATCCTATAACGCCATCTGTTTTAGACGTGATCTCGGTCAAATTAGCACCATTAAAATCATTGCGTTTTTGTCTTTATTTGACTCAAAGCACAGATATTGGCTAGATTGTACAGCTGGGAAGAAAATACACTGTAATTAAATTACGAGGCAGAAAGGAAATGAACGAGAAATATGCTGCTTTAAAGAGTAACGTGAGAACACTAGGTCACTTGCTTGGCAACACAATTAAGAATGCGCATGGCGAAGAGATTTTAGAAAAAGTCGAACTGATACGCCAACTTTCAAAATCTGCCGAAAGAGAAAACGATCAAGAAGCTCGCGAAGAACTCATTCAGGTAATATCTAACCTACCGGATAACCAGTTAAATCCAGTTGCGAGGGCATTTAACCAATTTCTAAACCTAACGAATATAGCAGAGCAATACCATACGATTTCTCGCCATTGCGATGCGAATATCTGCGAACCAGACGTCATCCACACACTATTTTCAAAGCTAACACAAAACAGTGTGAGCAAATTAGACACCGCGCAGTCTATTAAAGATCTCAATATTGAACTGGTTCTTACTGCACACCCGACAGAGATAGCTCGTCGCACCATGATAAATAAATTGGTGAAGATTAATAAGTGCCTTTCACAGCTCGAACTTAGTGACCTTTCCCCTAGAGAACGTGTTAAGCAAGAACGTCGACTAGAACAGCTGATCGCTCAATCTTGGCATTCTGATGATATGCGTAAAGAACGCCCAACACCGCTTGACGAAGCTAAGTGGGGCTTCGCCGTTGTTGAAAACTCCTTATGGCAGGCGGTACCGGAGTTTCTGCGTGAATTCAATGACAGAGTGACTGACTACCTTGGCGAAGGGCTCCCTATTGATGCTCGTCCGGTTCATTTTTCTTCTTGGATGGGTGGCGATAGAGATGGAAATCCATTCGTTACCCATGAGATTACTCATGAGGTTCTATATCTATCACGCTGGAAGGCGGCCGACCTCTATCTAGCCGACATCATTGAGCTCGTCAGTGAGCTTTCAATGATTGAATGCACAAATGAATTAAGGCAATTAGCTGGCGACGCACATGAACCTTACCGTGCTGTACTTAAACAGATAAGAACGCTGCTCACGGGCACGCTCGAAGTACTGGATGCGAAAGTAAATAGAACGGAAGTTCCTAACAAAGCCATATTAGAGAACGTAAGCCAATTATGGGATCCGCTCTACGCCTGCTACCAATCATTACATCAATGCGGAATGGGCGTCATAGCTGACGGTGCATTGTTAGATACCCTTCGTAGGGTTAAAGCGTTTGGAGTCCATCTTGTACGCTTAGATATTCGCCAAGAGAGTACTCGTCATTCAGATGTACTATCTGAACTTACCCGCTATTTAGGTATAGGCGATTATGACCATTGGAATGAACAAGATAGAATTTCTTTCTAGTCAATGAATTAAGTTCAAAACGTCCACTTTACCTCGCAACTGGCAGCCCTCTGAACAGGTACAAGAGGTTTTAGACACCTGTA
>LLEJ01000005.1_pt1 | contig 25249 bp, 29 predicted proteins | sample 595831 | NCBI WGS metagenome assembly LLEJ01 (sample SAMN02919310, study PRJNA255460) | bioreactor metagenome | biome: chemostat; feature: culture 2011_10.1; material: sediment; isolation source: day101 10degC chemostat 2011 inoculated with Wadden Sea sediment taken from... | place: Germany: Bremen... | reverse complement strand
AAGCTATGCATGGTGACTTAGGAATGATTGGAAAAGAAGATGTTGTTCTTGGGATTTCATATAGTGGAGAGAGTGAAGAGTTAATCCAGCTTCTTCCTCATCTTAAAAAGATTTGATATTCCACTTATAGCTATGGCTAAAGATGAAAACTCTACACTTGGAAAATACTCTGATTTTTTTATAAATATATCAGTAACTAAAGAAGCTTGTCCTTTAGATACAGCTCCTACTTCTTCAACTACATTAACAATGGCTATGGGTGATGCACTTGCAGTTTGTTTAATGAAAAAGAGAAATTTTCAAAAAGAAGATTTTGCATCATTTCATCCAGGAGGAAGTCTTGGTAAGAAACTTTTTATAAAAGTTGATGATTTACTAAAAAAGAAAATCTACCAATTGTTTCACGTGAAACAAAACTAAAAGATGCAATCGTAGTTATGAGTGAAGGTAGATTAGGAAATGTACTTATTACAGATGAAAAAGGAAAACTTACATCTGTACTAAGTGATGGGGATTTAAGAAGAGCATTGATGAATTCAGATTTCTCAATTGAATGTGAAGTAGAATCAATTGCAACAAAAAACCCAAGAACTATAAATGATAAAAATTTACTAGCAAGTGATGCATTAAAAATAATAGAAGACTATAAAATACAACTACTTGTAGTTGTAGATGAAAATGATATACTTGTTGGAGTAATTCATATTCATGACTTAATTGAAGCAGGTATAAAATAATGAAACAAAATAGAGAAGATATAGAAGAACAATCAGAACCAGTAAGATTAAATAAATTTATTTCCCACAACAGTAATTATTCAAGAAGAGAAGCTGATAAAATTATAGAAGAGGGTAAAGTTTATATAAATGGAAAAGTTGTTGCAAACTTAGCAACAAAAGTAAGTGAAACAGATGAAGTAAAAATTGGTAAAAGAATTATCAAAGAAGACAAAAATAGAATGTATACTGTAATCATCTATAATAAGCCAAAAGGTGAACTTGTAACAAAACATGATCCTCAAGGTCGTAAAGTAATTTTTGATTCACTAGATAGTAAATTTAAACACTTTATGCCTGTAGGGAGACTTGATTATGCTAGTGAAGGTTTAGTATTATTAACAGATTCTGTAGACGTAGCAAATAAACTTATGCATTCTAACCTAGAAAGAATATATAAGCTAAAAGTTGATGGAAAGATTCACCCTAAAGTTGAAGAGGCGATGCAAAATGGTTTAGAACTAGAAGATGCATCAAGTGGTGCACATGAAAAATCAAAAATTAAATCAATGAGTTTTGAACCTTTTATTGCATATCAGATTTTAACAAATGGTGATAACTTTTCAAAAATAAAAGTTGGTATTTCAGAAGGTAAAAATAGAGAACTAAGAAGATTCTTTGGACACTTTGGATTAGAAGTGATGGATTTAAAAAGATTTGAATTTGGTGGAATATCACTTAACAATTTACCTACAGGTAAAAGTAGATATTTAACTAGAGATGAATATAGAGACTTAAGACATTTTGTAAATAATACAGAAGTATACAAAAGCAATAATAACTATAGAGATGATGACTGATTTATCAAATCAATTAAGACCAAAAACATTAACTAACTTTATAGGGCAGTCACATATAATAGGTGAAGATAAAGCTCTTTATAAACTTATTCAGAAAAAAGAGATACCACATCTCTTTTTTTATGGGAAACCAGGAACTGGAAAAACTACCTTAGCAAAAATCATTGCAAACCAAATCAACACAGACTATTACTATTTTAATGCAACTTCAATAAAGGTTGAAGATTTACGTAAAGTATTTGAACGATATAAAAATGCTTTAATTAAACCTTTAATATTTATTGATGAAGTACATAGATTATCAAAAAATCAACAAGAAGTTTTGTTACCAATAATGGAAAACTATGAAGCCATAATAATTGGAGCTAGTACAGAAAATCCATTTTTTACTCTTACAAACGCAATTAGGTCAAGATCTTTTCTTTATGAATTTTTACCACTTACAAAAAATGAACTATCTACTATTATAGATACAGCAACAAAAGATAGTGAAATAGAGCTTCACAAAGAGGCAAGAGAGTATTTAATCATCTCAAGTAGTGGCGATGCTAGGGCAATGTTAAATTTGCTTTATTTCGCAGCTAAAATCAATAATAAGATATCAATAGATTTACTAAAAGAATTAAGAGCAAATGTAATTGGAGATGGAGTAAGTTCTTCAGATACACATTATGATTTAGCAAGTGCAATGATAAAATCTCTAAGAGGTTCAGATATTGATGCAGCATTGTATTATTTAGCAAGGTTGATAAATGGTGGAGAATCTGTAGAATTTATTACTAGACGTCTGGTAATATTTGCAAGTGAAGATATAGGTAATGCAAATCCAAACGCTTTGAATTTAGCAGTAAGCACAATGACAGCTACATCAAAACTTGGATACCCAGAAAGTAGAATACTTTTAGGACAATGTGCAATATACTTGGCATCAAGTCCAAAATCTAATAGTTCATATATGGCAATCAATAAAGCACTTAGTGAAGTTAAAAATGGTAAAATTTTAGATATACCTGAACATATAAATAATCAACATGTAGGATATAAATATCCTCACGATTATGGTGGTTGGGTAGAACAAGAGTATTTAAAAGAAGATTTAGAGATTTATTCAACTCTAAATATAGGATATGAAAAAACCTTAAGTGAATGGGTTAAAAAAATAAAAGGACAATAATGGATTTTCTCTTAGAGTACTATACATGGATACTAATTTTTCATTTAATGGCAATGATGTCATGGATGGCAATGTTATTTTATCAACCAAGACTTTTTGTTTACCATACAGAACATAAAAATAAACCTGATTTTGTAGAAGTTGTAAAAATACAAGAAGATAAAATGTATAGAGTTATTGGTTTCCCTGCAAAAATAGCTACAGTTATAAGTGGGATACTAATGATTATGTTAAGACCTGATTTACTCCAAGGTGATGGCTGGTTACATGCAAAAATATTCTTTGTAGTTTTATTGATAGTGTATTCATTTTCTTTAGAATATTTTAGAAAAAGACTTGCAGAAGAAAAATATCCAAAAAGTGGAAATTTCTTTAGAGCATACAATGAAGTTCCAACTGTATTATCCCTTCTAATAGTAGGGTATGTAATAACTAAAACATTTTCTATCGCTTTTACAATTATAACCCTAGTAATAGGTGCATACATAATTTATAAAGTAATGAATCAAAAACAAAAAGATGCAAAATGACATTTGAAAAAACATATGTATTAGATACAAACATCTTATTAGAAGATGCAACAAATATTTTTAAACTTAGTGATGAATGTAAAAATCTTATAGTACTTCCTGAAACAGTCCTAGATGAAATAGATACTAAAAAAAGTGGATTTGATGAAATAAACTTTCAGGCAAGAGAATTTGCAAGAATCTTTGAAAACTCAAACATATTAAATTCTAAAAAAGAAAAAGATGCAAAAGTTATTAGACTTGAATTATATGGAACTCAAACTGCAATTATTGATGTTGTTTCAAAAGAAGAGTATAAAGTAAATACAAAAAATATTGCCATAAATATAATTAATGATAGAAAAATACTTGAAATTGCAAACTTTTCAAAAGAGTATTATGATAGTGAAACAACATTTCTTTCTCTTGATATAATGGCAAGAACAAGAGCTGTATCTCTTGATTTAAAGACTGATTCTTTAATAGGTTCAGATAAAAACGATTTCAATTATGAATTTATTAAAACTATAGAAGTTAAATTTGAGCACATAGAATTTTTAGAAAATGCACTTATTCGTGATTATGATAAAGAGTATAAACCTTATAACTACTGTTATTGTTTTAAAGTAAAAAGCTCTGATCAAGTAATCTTAGCTTCAATTCAAAATGAAAGAATTTACGTACTAGATGAAGGAGAAACAAGAAATCAAGTTATTGTTCCTTTAAATAAAGAACAACTATTCTTCTCAAATGCAATTTTATCTCATTTTTACAATGTATTAATAGTAGAAGCAAAAGCAGGAAGTGGTAAAACTCTGCTAGCACTAAGTGGTGCATTAAAACTTGTACGACAAAAGTATTTTCAAAAAATCATTTATATTAGAAATTCAATTGAATCATTGGATAAAGGTGAAGATGTTGGGTATCTTCCAGGCTTTGAAGAAAAGTTTAAAATATATAACCATCCACTAATGGATAGTTTAGATTACATCATAAGAAGTGAATATAAGAAAAAAAGAGCAAATAAAAAGAATGGTGAAAATATATCTGAACTAGATGACCAAGAAGTAACACAAAGAATTGAACAAATGATTCAAAACTTTGGTATTGAAACAATGTGGGTAGGAGAAATGAGAGGAAGAACTCTTTCAAATGCATTTGTAATTATAGATGAAGCTCAAAATATGTCAAATAAAACTATGCAAATGGTATTATCAAGAATAGATAATACCTGTAAAGTAGTAATTCTAGGAAGTAACAAACAAATTGATAACTTCTACGTCAATAAATATACAAACTCATTAACAACATTGTTAAAGTCTACAAAAGAAAAAAGTGAATTAGTAAATAGCTTTGCAATTAAATTACAAAAGGTATTAAGAGGTCCAATTACTGAATGGGCTGAACAAATATTTAGCACAAAAAACAAATAACTACTATAATAACAATATCTCATTGCCTTTACATATAAAAATATGTAAAGGCAGTCGTAAAATAAAACATGAAAAAATAATCACTACTTAATAAAATAAAAAATAAAAAAACTAAATTGATATAATTTTATAGTCTATTAAAGTATGAATAAAATTACTTGTGATAATTCATAATAAAATACTAATTTTTATTATCTATCTTACAAAGGCCTAAAAAAAGGATTAACTAATATAAAATTTAAAATAAAGAAGTTACTCTCTTTAAAAAATTCAGACATAAATATATTTATAGATAATTCTAATACATCAATATAAACAAATTATAATTTGAATTCATTAAAAAACTCAAATACATAGAATAAAAAATAAAGTTTAGCTATTAGAAGAATTATCAAACAAAATATTTGTTTTTCAATACATATATAAAGAAGAATAAAAATATGTTTTTAAAAAGAGTATAATATGATTTATCTATTATATTAAAGAACTTATAAACATAATATTAATAAAATATTTTATCTTTTTTAATACATATAATAAATCATATAACTGTATGATTTTATAAAAAATTGTTTAATATATAAATACCTAGAATACAGTGTTTATTAAGAGTAAATACATCAGATTAGATTTTATATTATATTTATAATAATAAAATTTGTTTCTATTGACAAAAATATATAAAACATATTATAATACGTATTATAATACATATAGGAGTAAGATATGAATCCACTACAATACACATCTGAAGAAATGTTCTCATCAACTGAGCTTATTAGAAAGAGCAAAATGGTTTTTGATAAATTACAAAAGAGTGAAATTGAGAAAGCTATCATTCTAAGAGATGGGAAACCAAGTTTTATGCTCTTAGGTTTTTCTCAGTATGAAGAAATCATGAGTGAATATGTAGCATTGAAAGAGATGTTAAATAATCAGTCAAATAAAAAACAAACTGCTCCTTTGAAAAAAATTATCAATGAACCTGTTTCAATACCTGAAGAAGAGATACTTGATAAAAGTTTAGAAGAAGATGATTTTGAAAGTGCTTTAGCCCAAATAGACGAGCTTGATTTAGATACATTAGATAATGAGAAAGAAATCGCGGAAGAGATCAACTCTAAAGAAGAATTAAAAGAGTTTTGGGAATAAAATGATTGATGTATTAATAATTGGTTCTGGTGGAGCAGGATTAACTGCAGCACTAAATGCAAAAAAAGAGGGTGCAAATGTTTTAGTAGTTTCTAAAACCTATCCTACACATTCTCAAACTTGCCAAGCGCAAGGTGGAATTAATGCAGTATTAAAAGAATCTAGTGATGATTCAGTTGAAAACTACATAAACGATACTCACAAAGCATCACACAAACTATCAAATAAAAAAACTATAGAATATTTTTGTAGTAATTCAAAAAATACTATAAATTGGCTTAACTCAATTGGTGTACCCTTTAGTAGAAATAGTAAATCAGATATTTCACAAAGAAAATTTGGTGGAACGAAAGCTAAAAGAACATGTTATAGTTCAGATTATACAGGTCTAAAGATTCTTCATACTCTTTATGATCAATGTTTAAAAGAAAATATAGAATTTTACAATGAACATCAACTCTTAAATTTAATTATAGAAGATAATAAAATCAAGGGAGTAACTCTTCTTGATATTCAAAATACACAAGTAAAAGAGATAAAAGCAAAAACTGTTATTTTAGCAACAGGGGGTTATGCAGGAATTTATAGTAGATTTACAACAAATTCCTATGCTTCTACTGGAGATGGTATTGTTTGTGCATTAAATGCTGGAGCTAAAATCTCAAATATGGAGTTTGTACAATTCCATCCTACTGCACTTGAAAACATGAATATTTTAATAAGTGAAAGTGCTAGAGGAGAAGGTGGGTATTTAGTTGATAGTGACGGGAACAGATTTATTGACGAACTTAAACCAAGAGACGAAGTTGCCCGTGCTATTTATAAAAAATATGAAGAAGGAAAGAAAGTATACCTTGACTTAAGACATTTAGGACTGGATAAAATAAATGAAACTATGCCTCAAGAAAGAAGATTAGTTCAAGAGTTTATGCAGTTAAAAATGGAAGAAGAGCTAATTCCAGTAAATCCTTCAGCACATTACAGCATGGGTGGTATCACAACTAATATCCAAACAGAAAGTTCAATAGAAAATCTATTTGCATGTGGAGAATGTAGTCAAAGTGGAATTCATGGAGCAAATAGACTAGGAGGGAACTCTTTATTAGAAATAATTACTTTTGGAAAGGTTGCAGGAGTTAATGCTTCAAAAAAAGCAAAAAATATAAATACAAAAGAAGAAAAACAGAGCAATCAATTTTTATATGACAAAAAAAATATTGAAAATATATTTACAAATGACACCGATATAGACTTTTATAAAAGAAAAAAAGAGTTAGGAAAACTATTATTCAAAAATGTTGGACTTTTTAGAGAAAAAAAGAGTCTAGAACATTCATTGATAGAAGTTATAAAATGGAAAGATGAATTAGAAAAAATAGGTATAAAAGACAAAAGCAGAACTTTTAATAAAAATCTAACAGATTTAATTGAATATAAAAATATAGTTGAACTAGCCCATGCTATTTTAATTAGTGCACTTAATAGAGAAGAGAGCCGAGGAGCTCATTATAGAACTGATTTTAAAGAAGAATTAGAAGAATATGATAAAAACACAACTTTATTCATAAAAAATGATTCACTAACTATAAATTTTGAGGAGATATTATGAAATTAAAAATTAAAAGATTTAATTCGCTAGAAAATCCTCATTCAAGAACTGAAGAATTTGAAGTAGAAAATAAAGGAACAGTATTAAACTCTCTAATAAAGATAAAAACACAGCAAGACAATGCACTTACATATAGATGTGGTTGTAGAACAGGAGTTTGCGGAAGTTGTGCAATAAAAGTAAATGGAGTAGAAAGATTAGCCTGTAAAACACAATTGAAAGATAATGATTTAATTGAACCAATTAATAATTCAAAAGTAATAAGAGATTTAGTTGTTGATTTATCACATGAAGAGAAATTTTTAAAAAATAGTAAAACATATTTAAAAAAACAGAGTAATCTAGAAATCACAACAAAAGACGAAAAGTTAATTGATTTACAAAGTAACTGTATCTTATGTCAAAGCTGTTTTAGTTCTTGTCCAGTCTATGAAGTAAATAAAGAGTTTCTAGGGCCTTATGCATTAACAAGAGCTCTAAGGTATGTAAATGATAAGAAAGAAGCTAATACACTAGATATAATCAATTCTATACAAGATAATGGAGTATGGGATTGTACTTTATGTGGAAATTGTACTTTAGTCTGTCCACAATTTATAGACCCTAAGACAGATATTATGAATTTAAGAATGAAATCAGTACAAGCAGGATTTGAAGATAAAAGTTTAGCTCAATTTAATCAAGGATTTGATTCAGATTTTGATAGTGGGTTTGATACAGGATTTAATCCATCTGGAGGGTTTAATCCAAATGGATTCTAGGTTTTCTCAAAAGAGAAAACCTTATTTTAAATTATCTTTTAAGTATAGAAAATCTGACATCCTAGTCCATTCTCTAGCTTTCTTCATATATGCTTCTTGATGATCTAAAACCTCTTTTAATTCAGGTGATTTAGCAGATAACTCTGTTCTTAATTCAGCATTTGCTTTTTTCATAGCATTCATAATCTCTTTTGGAAATGTTTTAACTTGAATATTTGGATATTCAGAGCTCATTTTAGCCCATGCATTTGCATTCATATCATAATTTTGTGAATACATATCATAAGCTGCAACTCTCATAGAAACTACTAAAATCTCTTGTAAATGTTTTGGTAACTTATCAAAAGTCTTTTTACTAATTAAAAATTGCATCTCAGATGCTGGCTCATGCCAACCTGTATAATAAAAAGGTGCTATCTTATGGAATCCCATATTAATATCCATAGATGGTCCAACCCATTCTAATGCATCAATAGTATTTCTATCTAATGCCGTATATAATTCACCAGGTGCCATATTAGTAACTTGAACACCAAGTTTTGCCATAATTTCACCAGCAAATCCAGGGATTCTCATCTTAAGACCTTTTAAGTCATCTAAAGTTTTAATTTCATTTCTAAACCATCCACCCATTTGAACCCCAGTACTTCCACCAGGAAATGACATAACACCATGCTTAGAATATACTTTCTGCATTAATTCTAATCCACCACCTTGGTAAAACCAAGCGTATTGTTCAGGAGCAGTCATACCAAATGGCATAGAAGTAAAAGGTAAAGTTGCAATATCTTTTCCCTTCCAATAATACGATGCTGAGTGACCCATATCATATTGACCACCTTTAACCATATCTAAAATACCAAGTGGTGCCTTATGTTTATTAGAAGCATCAACTCTAATTACTATTTGACCGTTAGACATTGTTTCTGCAATTCTAGCCATGTTTTTTGCCGAATCAATTAGTGGAGCAGCAGTAGGTCCCCATGTTGTAGCCATTTTAAGTTTATAAACTTTCTGTGCTGCAAATGAAGAAGATAATATTAGCGAAGCTAATAACGTAAGTTTTAATAAAAATTTCATCTTTTCCCTTTTGTGTTATTTTTATTTGAAAGTGGTGACCATGATTGGACTTGAACCAACGGCAACTACGATGTCAACGAAACCGATGAATTGAATAAAAGTACGTCATATAGGTATTATACAAAGAAGAACAATAATAAAACCGCACCTTTTACCGCACTTTGTAGTTCTTTTTATCTATCTGGTAACCAATAACTATAAATTTCCATAAAGTACTCATTATCGACAAAAGTAAATTGGTCATTTACTTTTGGTGCTGTATTATAATCAAATTCATCACCAATAAGAGTATCATAAATAGATTCTAATATCTTACTATATTCTTTATGAATATTTACATTATCATAATCAAAAACTAGAACTAAAGAAATATATCTAATCCATTCCTTCTTTTCTTATAAAGATAATTTATAAGAAAAAAGGGATTTGATGTAATAGCATATTTATTGGTAAAATGATAAGGATAGATAAAGGTATAGACTTTTAAGTCTTTACCTTTTTTTATTTACAAATGAAATTAATTTAATAAAAGCTACATTAGAGGCAGAAAAAAGCTCCTCGCTACGATACTCTTCAAGTTTATCTAATAATGCTAAGTCATTATCTTTTATTGATTCAATTATGAATATTAAAATTTTATTATAAAGTACATAATCTTCGGAAAAGGTACTGTGGTAATTATCTTCACATGGAGGAGTAGGAATTAATGTTAATGGGTACGGGCCATCAATATTAAACAGTTTATCATAAATATCATGTTCCCAAGAAAGTTTTAGTAATCTTAAATAATTTGTAAACCATTTATGATGGTCACCTAAATTAATTTCTATTTGTTTAAAATCATCCTTTCTGTGTAATTCAATGAATTTATATATGTCCATAGGAAATTTATGTTTAAGTATACTAATGAGTTCAAAATCATTTATTTTCTTATTGTCATATAATTTAACAAAAGTTTTATCTAATTGAAACTCATTTACTACATCTAATTTATTTTCTGATGAAGAAATAAAAGATAAAAACTTATGTTGTATATTAGATTTATATGCCATTGTTACTATCTTATCTATCATCTCGTTAAAATAGTAGTCATATACTTCAATTCTTTCAAACCTAATGATTCGTCCTGTTTCTAAAAATTCTTTTAAATCATCTTGATTAAAGTACTTTTCTAAAAGCTTTATAATTGGTCTATTTTCTTTCTTCCATTTGTAGTATGTCCCCTCAGAAGTAGAAAAAAGTTTTGCCATTGTTTCTTTAAATGTCACTTGAACTCCTTAGTATACAATAGATACTTTCTAGTATTCATATTTTACTTTAGTTTTTATTATAGACTTATTAAGGTCTATTAAAGTATTTATTATATACTATTATACTTACTAATACTTATAAAGTATATAATAAATACTAAAAAGGAAAAAGAATGCAAAAATATTATACTAGTGAAGAAGTAGAAAAAGGAATTAAAGTAGATGGAATAGAAATCATACCCTCTATTTCAAAAACAACATTAAGAAATGCACGACAAAAAAGGCAAATAAAATATACAAAAATATCTAGAGAATGTAGGTATACAATTGAATGGTTACAAGAGTATATAGATAGAAATATCGTAGATGTAAAAACAGCTTAATTCCTTTCTAAATCTTTCTTGGCGGTCAGATAAAAGAAATTAAGCCTAAATCAAAACGTAAATGTTGAGATATCTGCAATTATATAACAATAATCTACGCATATATCTGAACCCTCACAAAGAATTGAAAATTGAAAAAGGGATTTCCTTTGGCAAGTAGAAGAATGTTTTCTATTGAAATAATAGATAGTGATAACTTTTTAGATATGCCTTCATCTGCACAAAATTTATACTTTCACTTAGCAATGAGAGCAGATGATGATGGTTTTGTAAATAACCCTAAAAAGATACAAAGAGTAATTGGCTGTCGAGATGATGATGCAAAAATTCTTATTGCAAAAAAATATATATTTACATTTGAGTCAGGAATTGTAGTAATCAAACATTGGAGATTACATAACTACTTACGTAAAGATAGATATAAGCAATCAACAAATGAACTTGAATCTAATCTTTTACATATAAAAACAAATGGTGAATATACACTAGATAAAAGTAACGGTATACCACTGGTTGACCAACGGTTGACACAGGTAAGGATAGGTAAGGATAATAATCATAATCCGCCCTGACCAAGATGATAATAGTGATTTTTTTTCAGAATATAATGAAAAATCAAATCAAAAAAGATATCAAAAAAGATAAAAAAGACCGAAGAGAACTAGACCTATATGACATGGGTAATGAAAATGAGATTAAATTTTAAAAGGAAAAAAATTGGATGAAAAGCAAACCAAAATCGTAGATAGAGCTGTCAAGTCATGCAACACTCTTTATACATCAATTGAAACATTAGATTTTCAACTAGAAAAGTTTAATACATTTCAAAAATCGTTAAAGACATTTAAAGTTGCAAATTATGTATCACTACTTATTGTTTCTATGATATGCAGCTCAATTATTACATATCAATCAATTAGTATGTACTCAAGCTATTACATAGAATCAGAAATTGACAAAAGAAGCAAAATAGCATCAATACTTGATAAGTATTCTATTGTTGTATCAGATAGTAAGGAATCTCTTCAAATCTATACAAGAAAAACAAATAAAACATCTAGTTTTGAAACTGATAAATACGAAGTTTTAGAAATAAAAAAATAAAGGAAAACTATGAAAAGAGATTTAAATGAAAACTACATAAAAAGAGTTTTAAAAGAGAAAAAAACTACTGAATTAATTAAATTAGTGAATGAGTTAGTTGAAGATAGAAAGTGGGATATAAAAATGATTGAATTATTAGAAGAAAGAGTACTTCAATTAGCACAAAGAGGGGAAGACAATGAGTAAGAATATATTAACTATAAATCTAAAAGGTGGTGCAGCAAAAACCACCAATGCTAGTATTGTAAGTTCATATTTAGATAATGCAACATTGATTGAAATAGACAAAATTAATAAATCAGATTCAAGAATTAAATCAAAAGATTATAAATCGATACAACTTGATTTTTTAAATGAATCAGATAATAAATTTTTAGAGTTTGAAAATTTATTACTTGAAGAATCAACAAATATAATTGATGTTGGAGCAGTGAAACTTGAAGTCTTCCATAAAGCAATGACAGCAGCAAGCCTTTACTCTCAAATCGATTTAATCATAATAACTGCAATGGATGGTGCAGATGATTTTTCAGTAGCTATGAGCTATATAGAGACTATTAAGCATGAAATTTCAAGCGAAAAAATCATATTTAGTTTCAATAGATTCAATGAACATGAATATACATCCCATGAAGAACAATTTTCATCATTTTTCGAGAAAAAAGAAGAGATTAAAAAAGCTTTTAGTATCGATTTAGATGATGAAAATAATTATTACATTCTTAAAGATTCAAGAGCTGTAAAACTAGCCCGTAAAAATAAAGTAACATTAAAATCACTTGTTGATACAGATGTCGATGTAATCACTAAAGAGCAAAGAGCCTGTAAAGATAGAAAAAAAAGATTAGAGCTTACAAAACAACGTTCATTAATTCTATCTGCACAGAACTTTTACAATGAATATATTATTGACATGATGACAAAAATCACTAAGAAGTTAGAACAATGAAACTAATTAATGAAGAACAATATAGTGAGATGATGACAGATTTATCTGAACTCATCTCTAAAATAGATGATGCGAAAAATACATTTAACAAAGAAGTACTCATAAAAGAGATAGTAAATCAATTTAAGTTAAGTTTAAGAAAAAATTCTCTTTTTAAAAGTCTTGATAATGAAAATCTTGAACTACAAGAGAACTTAATAGCTCTTAAAAATGTAAAAAAAGAGTTTATAGAATGTAAGAATCTAACTATTCTAAAATTAATCTCTATTTCCCTAATGTCATTTGTTATTGGCTCAGTTACAACTGCAATTGTAATTAAAATATTAAATTTTAATATCTAAACCTTGGAGGATAAAATGAATATTAATGAGTTTAAGAAAAAAACTAAAACTAAAAAAGCTTCTGTTTTAGCAAAATTTAAAACAGAGATTTTAGAACTTCATAATGATAATTATTCATTGAATTCAATTGTAGATTTTTTAAAATCTAACAATGTTAATACTACTTTTCAAAACGTCTCGAAGTTTATAAAAAACCAAAAAGATACTGATATTAAAGTTCAAGACAAAGAGCAAAGCAAAGAGTTAATTGAAACAAAAAAAGAAGATAAGAAAGAAACCACCTCTTCAAAGTTTGAAAAAGTGGGTAAAGATTTAGAGTTAAAAGAAGCTCCAAGTTGGGCTAATTGATTTCAATAAGATTCAACTTATTTTCAATCAAATTCAACACAGTTCAACGAGTTTCAACTGTGTTCAACTTGAATTCAACGAGTTTCAATTCAAGTTCAAAGGAAGTTCAAAAGAACTTCTACTCTAGTAAGAGAGGCACCGAACGCCATTATGACTAATGGAGGTACTAAAACTTTAAAAAGGAGGTAAATATATGTTAGCTAGACCAAAAATCACTACATCTAATGCAGCTAGAAACTATTTCGAACAAGACACATATTATATAAATAATGAGTTTGAGCAAGGAAGTTTCTATGGAAAGTTAAAAGATGAATTAGGAGTAAGTGAATTCAATTTAAATGACTTTGATTCTTTACTTCTTGCAAAACATCCAGTTTCAAAAGACTCTTTACTGAAACTAAAAAAGTCAGATTTAGATGAAGATAGTGAAAGAAAAAGAGCAGCTTGTGATTTAACATTTGCAGCTGATAAAAGTATTTCAATTTTATATGAAACTTTGAATGAGAACTTAAAAGCTGAAATTAGAAAAGCTTTTAATAATTCAATAGATAAAGCTTTGGATTACATTGAAGAAAATTACTCTTATGCAAATTATAAAGCATCGAATAAAGATAAAAAAGAATTACATGGTGAAAAAGCAGAATCAAAAATGATATTTGCTAGATTCGACCACTCAGAATCAAGAAATAATGATATGCATTTACATCAACACTGTTTAGCTATCAATCTTATAAAAGATAAAAATGGTCAATTCCGTTCAATGGAATATAACAAGATTATGAATAATCATCAACTAATAGGACAAATACAACGAAATGACTTTTCTCAAGAGCTACAAAAGCTAGGATATGAAGTTGAAATAACTGATGCAAAAGTAGGAAGCTTTAAACTTAAAAATGTAGATAAATCTTTATCTAAGAAGTTTTCAACAAGAAGTAATGATATTAAATCAGAAATGGAAAATTCAGGACAAACATCATATAAAGCATCTCATACTGCCCAAAAACAAACCGCAAAATGGAAAGATAAAAATAAAGACAGATTAGCTATTCAAGAAGATAATATAAATAAGCTTCTAGATGCTGGGGCAAGTCTTGATGATATACAAAAGAAGAATATTGATTTACAAATAAAATCATTGAATCCAAAAGAAATTTTAGAATTATCAATTGAGGATATAACTGACAAACAATCAGTATTCAAAAAAGAAGATATTTTAAAACAAGCTCTTAAACTTTCTCTTACAAGTAACATTACAATTGAAAACCTAGAAAAAGAGTTTGCAAACTATCAAGAACTTATCACAATCAACCAAGAGAAGAATCAATTCACAACAGTAGAAGTTCTAAAAAAAGAAGACTATATCTTTTCAAAAGCTCAAAATAAAAACTTTGTAACCACAGTAGATAAAGAGCTTATAGAAAAAACTATAAAAGAGTTTGAAAAAGAAAAAGGCTTCACTTTAAAAGCTGCTCAAAATGAACTAGCTCATACTATTTTATCAAGTGACAACCAGTTCATAATCGCTCAAGGTGTAGCAGGTGCAGGAAAGTCAACAAGTTTTGAAATTATCAATACAGTTGCAGAACAATTAGATAGAAAAATTGTAGCCCTTGCACCTACGGGAACAGCAGCAGATAATCTTGCAAAAGAAGCAAACATTAAAGAATCTTACACAGTTGCAAAATTCATACAAGAAGATGGAGCTAAAATAAAAGATGCCTTAGTTGTAATTGATGAAGCTGGAATGATGGGCTTAAGAGATACACATAAGCTATTTGAAATTGCAGAAAAAAACAACTTGAAGTTAATCTTCTCAGGAGATAAGAACCAAAAAAAATCTATTCAGCAAGGTGATATTTTCGCAGGTATGCAAAAGCAAAACTTCCAAACTGTAAATTTATCAGAAGGTAACCGTCAAAAAACAGAGCATATGAAAATAGCAGCTGCTCAAATCTTAGATAAAGATATCACAAAAGCTCTAGAGACTTTAAAAGATACCACAAAAGAAATCAAAAACTCAAGTGATAGATTAGAAGCTGCAAAAGAAGAATACCTAAAAGATAGAAGTAATTCTCTTTTAATCACAACTACAAATAGTGATAGAAAATCATTAAATAAAATGATTAGAAATACTTTAGTAGAAAAAAATGAGATTATAAATTCTCAGATTATTAATACAAGAGAAATACCCTCTATGAGTGCGTTAGAGAAGCGTAGTTCTTTATACTATCAAATAGATGAAAAAGTATACCTTTCAAAGAATATTGGAAGAATTTCAGCAGGAAGAGAAGCAAAGGTCACTGATATTAATCATGATACTAATACTTTAACTATAGAACATAAGTACAAAGATAAAACATTTACAGAAAATGTAGACCTTACAAAAAATGGAACTTCACTTAATCTTTTTAAAGAGACTAAATCAGAATTTGGAATTGGTGAACAAATTATTACTAAAAAAATTGATTCAAAACTAGGTTTGAAAAATGGAGAGATTGGAATGTTAATAGCAATTAAAAATGATGAAATTACAATTGCTTTTGAAAAAAAAGAAGTAAGCTTTAACGTAAAACAGTATCCATATCTGCAACATGCCTATGCAATAACAGATTTTGCATCTCAAGGTAAAACAACAAATAAGGTTATAGCTGTAGCAAACTCACAAGCTGCATCATTCAATGACTTTTATACTCAAATGACAAGAGCAAAATTTGAAGCTCATATTATCACAGATAATCTTGAAGAACTTCAAAGTAGAGCTGCACAAGATAGTACAAAACTTAACGCAAGAGAATTACTAGAAGAGTATAAAAAACAACAAGAAAACTCTCAAAAGGAGAAGAATATTATGACAATAAAACAACAACCAGTAAAATTAAGTAATGAAGAGTTTAATACTCTGGCTAAGAAAACAAAAGATGAATTAAGAGTTACAGACCCAGTTAATGTATTAGATGCTCTAAACATTGATTACAAAAAATCAGGAACTAGATATGAGTTTAAAGTAAGAGATGAAAGAACAGCCAGTGCAAACCTATATATAGATAATAGTGGTGAATGGAAATATAAAGACTTTGGTGGTAACTCAGGTTCGATTGAAACACTAATTATGGATACAACAAATTCAAGCTACAAGGATGCTCTAGAGTTCGCTATAGCTAACTCAGGAGTAAGAGACTATGTAAAAGAAAGATTAGATGAGCTAAAAGGTGTAGAAACTCAAATAAAACCAATAATCTCACTTGAAGCAAGAAAGATTGAAAATATTCAAAAAGTAGAAGCTCAAATTAACTCAAAAGTTACAGAAGTAAAAGAAATTAATAACTATAAACCAGTAGTTGATTATTTAGCTTCGCGAGAAATTCATAAAATACCACCACAATTTAAACTAATAAATGGTGAATATACAAATAAAAACAATGAAATTAAAAAAGTGTTTGGTGTAGGTATTCAAACTAGAGATAATCAAGGTGCAGATATTCACTTCTTAAAACAAATTGGAAGTTTAAAAACAATGTCTCTAGAAAATAAAGATATCTCTCTTTTTAAAAGTAAAGATAACAATACTATTGCAATCTTTGAATCTAAAATGGATTATGCAGCAGCATATCAACAACAAGACTTTACAGATAGTACAGTTGTAATTGCAAACTCAACAGCTAATGCAATTAAAGTATCAGGATATCTAAAAGAAAATTCATTTAAAGATATTCAATTCTTTAATCAAAATGATGATGCAGGTAAAAAGTTTATGGAAGATATTGTAAAAGAGGCAAATATCTCAAGATATAAATATATCCAATATGAAAAAGATGAAAATAAACAAGATATCAACGATTTAATCAAAAGAAAAATTGAATTAAAAGAAAGACAAAAAGAGTTCAATCAAAAACAACAACTTGAACAAAAAGAAGAAAAAGGATTTATAAAAGAACTTCTTTCAACTTACAATAAAGTTGATGATTTAATTTCAAAAGCAGATACAGCTCAAAAACTATCTAAAAGAGATTTACTAGAAGACCTTGAGAGTATTAAAAAAACAGATGTAAAATCAACATTTGAATTAATCAATAATACTATTAGTTCAAATATCAACCATGCAAAACATATGGTTATAGGAGTTGCAAAAGCTGTTAAAGATGTAGCTAAAAGTGATTCTATAACTTTAACTGGTGTCGCAAAAGCAATATCTTCTAAACTTCGAAAGACTCAAGAGCAAAGCTCAGGACTGGAGAGATAAAATGATTGATTTTATCTTCTCTTGGTACTTTGTAATAATAGCAACTATTCTTATTACAATATATGGTGACTTCTCAAAAGTAAAAAATGGTTTTAGATACAAAAAATATATCAATACTTCATCATTAAATCCAGTTGATATATTAGATGGTAGAACATGGAGTACTACTATAAAGATTAAAAATAGTCTTTATAAAAGAAGTGATAAAGATTTCTTTCTAGGGTTTTTTAGATATTCATCTGTTGTCTTAGATAATTGTAAATTGCCATTTTGGTATAAAAAGTTTCATGAAAAAGCTGAAATATATATTACTAAAACAAACTTATTAAAAACTACTATTATATATGGGGGAATGGGAAGTGGAAAAACTATCTTTTTCTTAAATTTGTTAGACCATATTCAAAGCTATAACAATGCAATAGTTCACGATGGAGGGAAGAATGAGTTAGTATCTAAACTTTATAATCCCATAAGAGATATGATTTTAAATCCCTACGATGATAGAGCAACAATTCATGACATTCTAAGTGAAGATACAGCAGTTCAAACTTACTTCTTTAAACTATTACTCAAATCAAAAAGTGGTAAAACAGAGAATTTTTTCTCAAGTGCAGCTGCTGAACATCTTGAAAGCATTGCATTATTAACAAATAGTAAAAATCTATCTTCTTCAAAAGAGAAATGGTCTTTTTTTATTGAGCAAATTGAACAGCTAATAAAAAGTGCTGCTAATGATAAACAAAAGTCAGAACTAGATGTAATCTCAACATTGAAACAAGTATTACAGCCATTGTTTTTAATGAACTATAGAATTCAAAGGGATGCAAATACTTTTACTATAAAACAGTTTTTAAATAAAAACCATGCAGCAAAACTATTTGTTTCATATCCCCCTCACCTAAAAACTAGATGTGAGAATATATCAAGTGCATTTATAGCAATGTATTCAATGGTTCACTTATCACAGCCTGATACAAAAAAGAGACTTCATTTATATGCTATTGATGAATTATCATCATATTTAAGAACTCTTAATGATATAAATACATTAAAAGATCAATTAGAAAAACTAAGAAGTAAAGGTGGAGCTTTTATAGGTGGATTACAGGGAATTGATGAAGATTCAAAGGTAAATGCAGTTCTTGATAAAACAGTTAATCAAAAATTCTTCTTTCGTACAGATGGTAATGCTACTAAAGAGTTTGCTATTAAAAGCCTTGGTAAATGTAAATATAGAGTTGACAAAGAAACAAAAGACTCAAAAGGTTTTAACTCTTCAAAAACATTTACTACAGATATATCAGAAATAGATGTAATTAAACAAGATGATTTCTCACTACTAGGAAAAAAATATGAACATATTGCAATTGTGGGAGATGTTTTATATAGAGGTTATACACCACTTACAGATAATGAAAAAGAAAACATTGTAAAAGCAGAACCTTATATTGAATACAAACAAAGAAAAGCATTTGAAGATTGGTTAGCCTTAAGATATGAGACTATTCAAAAAGAAAAGTTTAAGAGAAATGAAGAATCTGCTTTAGCAGATAAAGTTATTTAGTTAATAGAAGAAAAGAAATTAATTCTTTTCTTCTATTTTAGATTGGAGTTGCATTTTTAAATTAGCAAATAGTTCTAACTCTTTTTCACTTATGTTATTAAGTTTAGCTCTAGCCCCTAATTGTAAAAGTTCCAAAAGTTCTGGTTGAGATTGCTTATATCCTTTGATTGAAGCTTCACTCTTATTAATAAGTGAAGCAATATCATTATAAGTTATCTTTAACATAATATATTATCCTTTTTTTATAAAAAGGTATTATATATTATACTTTATTAAGTTTTCTTTAAAGTATGAATAGTTATACTTTAAAAATAAAAAGGTATTAAATACTATACCAAATAAAAAGGAAATAAAAATGAAAACAGATGTACAAAAAAGAAAAAGAAATGTATGGATTATTTTAAGTATTGGAATGTTAATAGCAATTGCTGATATTTCATATCGAACAATTGATTGGGATAAATCGCACGCTAATTTAGTTCCTGTAAATGAAACAATGTCATGGGTAAAAGTTACTCCAGAAGGTTTAAAAACAATCAAATTAAATCTTATGAAAAAAGACCTTGAAAAGTTTAAAGCAAATGTTTATTATTTAAATGAAATCAAAAAAGAGAAATTAGCATCTATTGAATTTTTTAAGATGGATAATATCATAGGTGAAGCATATACAAAAACAGCTGGTTACAGAGATACTATGAGAGAAGTTAAACATTGGGAAGAAAGTATTGCTCAAAGTGAGGCTAGAGTTTCTGAAATCCAAAGAGAAATTGATGATTTTTTAAGAACTAACTTATTAAAAGAGGAGTTTTTAAATGAAAATTCTTAATTTTTTAGGTCTATTTTTTTATGAAACAATAGATAAAAACGGCTTTTTTTTCACAGCATTAAAAAGTCTAAACGTATATTTTAGGTGGCTTCTATATGCCTTATTATTAGTTAGTTGTTACACTTTTACAAGTTATCTAATCTCATTTGTTGAAGTTCCATTTTATCAAAGAGTTTTAGAATTTTTAAATGTAGTTGTAACTATTTATTTATCTCTAATAATCTGTTATGAGAGTTTATATTCTAATAATGTTGAAGAAATTTTAAAAGAAAAAAGAGATAAAAAAGCATTTATTAAAAACAATAAATTGCAATGGTGGAGACTACGAAATATGAATATTTTTTATAGAATTATTATATACATAATCTTCTATTATATTTTACAGCAAGTATTAATCTTAAATGCTTTTCTATTCTTGCAAAATCCTCAAATTTCACAAAATGATAGTCAACTTTTAATTAATGAATTTAGACAAATTATGCACTATTTCACTTTCTCATACATTATTGTAATAATCATTTTAGATTATTTTACAGATAAGAAAAGAGCAGAACAACTTTTAAAAAAAGGAGAAATTACAAATGAAAACTAAAATTTTATTTTTATTGATGATGAGTTTTTTATTTGTATCAAACCTTTCAGCACAATACGCAAAAACTTATAATTATGATGATGTTAATGAAGACTTTACAGCTCAAAATATAGATAAGTATTTAAAAGATACTTTAGTAAAATTAAATGAAACTACATTAGTTACAAAAAATATTATCAAATCAAAAACAGAGTTAACAAGAAACAATGATATTAATAATATATCATGTTCTTTTGTAGGTTCAAAATTTACTGCTACAGTTTTTGACTTAGACCCAAAAAAAGGTATTGTAACTTGTATGGTTGCAGAGAAAAACGATTTATATAATCCAATAGGTATTTTTGATACAAAATATCCAAATATGATTAAACACTTTAAAAAAGATTTAGAAGCGGCTAAAAAAGCAACTGCTAAAGCAGCAGCAAACGCAGATAAACAATTTTCTAGCTTATATAAAGAGAAAGAAAATATCTTTAAAAGTATGAATCAGCAGCAAAATTCTCAGCATATGACAATTCCTGATTTGTTACTATCAACAATTTTAACAGATACAAATATTATTGATGTTGAAAATACTAATTTAACAAATAAATTGCAATTAAAACAAGGCTTTACATCAACTATTTATGATAAAGACGGGGTTTCTGATACTTCCAATCAATTCATTTTAGCAGATGCCGAAAGTATTTTTGCAAACTTTACATCGATTTCTGATTTATCAATGACTTTTTTTATTTTATTAACAATGTTGTTCGCAGTTTATGGACTGATAAACGCAACGGGTTCAAAACTTATGGCATACAAAGACGGTGAGAAAAAAATCTTATGCCTTATGGAGCTGGACTTTTAGCTGGTGTAATTTTATTTTTTCCAAGTAGTGAAGTAAGTTTACTAACAATAATCAAGCAATAGCTAATGATTATACACTTCACCAAAATAAATTTATGTCTTTTTCAAGAGATGGTTACTATTTAATGTCGGAATGGTCAAAAGATATCACAAAAGTTATCATAGATAACGAATTCAACATGATGATTGATAAAACAGGTGTAGGAACAAGTGAACAAATAGTTCGTTCTTATGCTGCAAAAGAGCAATATAAAAAACTTAAAGATTACACGAAAGATTTAAATACAAGTTGTTTAAATAGTTATGCAATTAATAAAATGACATCTGATTCAAAAGATGAAAACTTTTACAGTAATGATGAAAACACAGTTTTTCCATCAAGTGAGAATTACGCATATGCAACAAGTTTGTACAAATCAAAAACTGTAAGTCAATATTATAATTTTATTAGTGCTGGTGGATTAGTAAGAAGTTCAGTAAGTAGTGGTAACTATCCTCAATTTTCTTTATCTTCTTGTGGAAAAATTTATTACAAGGCAAATAAAAATATTGAGTTATATGATGATTTAAACAAGACTTATGAGTCAGCAATTGCAACTGCTGGTAACGATAGTAGAAAAATTGAAGCTATGAAAACTATTATGAGTTTCCAATATGGACTTTATAGAGATTGGGGCTTTTTATCAATTCTTGGCTTACCAATTATGAAAATGCAAAGTGAAGCCATTGGAGGATTATATGCTAATCCTAACAATAAAATTATAGATGAACTTAATGAGAAAATCAATGGTGGTGGTGTTGCTAGTGAAACAATTCATAGTTTGGCTTCATCAATTCCATTTATGATAATTCCAGGGATTTCTAATATCTATACTCATATTTCAAAAATTTATACTGATATTATCAATGGTTTTGATAAGTCGGGTTGGGGAAGGCTTAAGAATATCTTAGGTGGTGGTGTTGTTACTGCTGCGATTTCAAATGTAGCTGCTTCTTATTCATCATATACCATTGCAAAAACAATTTTAACAATGCTTCCAATTGTTGGTTTATTAATAATTGGTTTATTAAGATTTATAGTTATTTACATAAAAATACTTTCGTTTCATTTTGCTAGTCTTTTTATAATGCCTGTAATTTTTGCAATGAATAATATTGAAGCTATGAAATCATTTTTTATGAAAATTTTAACGACAATGCTTGAGCTTCCAATTTTTGTATTAGCTGTTTGGTTAGCAATGATTGCTAACAGTTTAACTCATTCTATTGGGGATGTATTAGGAAAAAGAATAATTATTGGGATGATTGACAATAGTGAATCAATGCATAATATTAAGGCTTGGTGGGATTTTAGCATGAGTGATTTGTTTTCTATAAACTACCAAATTGTTGATACTATGAAAATCTATTTTATTGATGGATTAATTACAATCACAATATCTTTATTTTCAGTTTACATCATATATAAGATTATTGTAAATTTGCATATCATGATTTTTGAACTTATAGAGACTAAAGGAACACCAACTTTGGATAACACAATAGATTCAATGAAAAATGAAATGTCATCTTACGGGAGCAGAATATGAAACATTTAAATATAAATGATAATGAAGATATAAGAAATTGTCAACCCAAAGGATTAATGGAGAGAATAAAAGTCAGTGTATTTTTTTCTTTTGTTTTTTTATAATTAGTGCTGGACTTTTACAAAATTCAGCGCCTAAACCTGAAGAATTTGGAGGATATGGTGGTATTGTAACACTCGTGATGATACTATCTGTAGGTACAGTTGTTTCAATTATTCTTAATATTAATATGACAAAACATAATAAAAAAATAAAAGAATTTAAAAAAATGACAGAGGAGCAACAAAATGAATACTTATCAAAACAAGATTAATCTATTAAAAGAGAATAATTTAGATTATGTAGTTGATGAATTAAAAAATATTCAATTAACAAAAAACACTTTACTAAAAAATTAAGAAGTGGTGATTTTAGTTTAATTGGTAGACAAGTAGCAAAAGAGATAATACAAATTTTAAACTCAACTAAAGAGTGCTTATTAAAAGGAGAAGATAAGAATAAGATTGATTTATTAATTACCTCATTACCAATATTATATATACATATAAATGAGTTAGAATAAAATCTAACTCATTATTTTTTGAATACTTTAAGCATCTTCTTAATAGTATTATTTCTACATACCTTGATATACAATAGTTATAGGAATTTATATTTCCTTTAGTTTTAAAAATGGTAATATTCTTGGAATTATTCTTGATAAATCAATTTGATATTTTGCAATGAAGTTTGAGAAAAGATGAAAAGGGGTTTGAGATACAGTACTCAACAGATAGGTATAAAAGGCACAGATATTAATTTATATAAGTAAAGGTAGTTAAAGTCAACTACCTATGTATGTCCACTATAGTAACACTTCAAACGCATTTAATAAAGATGAAGTTTCCTACATTTTCAACTTATTAAATTAATTCAAATTAAAGTAAAGAAGTTATTAGATTTATTCTAATAACTTCCGACACAACTTTTCTTGCTTCTTAATTTTATTCTGATAGTTATTTATTTTTGATTAAACATAAAAATACTTATTAAACAAAATTATAGTCACGATTTATCAAACCAGTTTATCATTTCAGAAGGAGTTATTTCCATAATTTTTTCATTTTTCACTTTTAATAAATTAGTAAAGTAAAAGAAATTGTTCAATGTTAGTGGATATGTAAATGATTTTTCATGCATCTTTTGTAATACTTTAGAACGATCTAATCTAAAAAATTTTTTTGATATATCTTCATCATTTAATAATTTAACTATATCTGAGTCTAAGTCCTTTTCTTGAAATCTCAATCTAAACTTTTGTTTAACCATTGCAGTCCACTCTTTATTTTTATAATGCTGGTAGGAAAGATTATCAAATATTTGTAACATAGTCCATTCATTTGTTTCAAGTGATGCATAAACACCATTTAAAAGCCTACTTTCATAATCATATGAGTTCCAGTCACTTTTACACTTATATCTTAAATCATGTTCAACTTCATGCCAACCTTCTGAAAAAATAGTTCTTATTTGCAATTCAAAGGTATTATCAATCTTTTCTCTATCTTTTTCAATATTTAAAGGGTTTTCTAATTTATATATAATATTATATCTTACTGCTTTGAATTCTTCTTTCGAGATTTCATCAATACTTGTATCTTTTGATGATTCTTCATATAAAGAAGATATTATATTTCTAACAGTTTCAATATCATCATTAAAATACAAAACTATTCTAATACCAATGTAATCTTGTAATTTTTTTGTTTTACCGTAATTTGGCTCATTATCCAATTTTTTTTCTAAAGAAGAATTTTCTTTTATTCTAGAAAAAACTCTATACATAATTCCTAAATTATCAAGTGAATTTTTATTTATCTTCTATTTCATTTTTTATAAGACTATTATTATTAAACATCTAGACTCTCTTCCTAAAAT
>LLEJ01000004.1_pt1 | contig 27819 bp, 22 predicted proteins | sample 595831 | NCBI WGS metagenome assembly LLEJ01 (sample SAMN02919310, study PRJNA255460) | bioreactor metagenome | biome: chemostat; feature: culture 2011_10.1; material: sediment; isolation source: day101 10degC chemostat 2011 inoculated with Wadden Sea sediment taken from... | place: Germany: Bremen... | reverse complement strand
TTGCGCGCAGCAGACAATGAGCAAGTTAGATGCATCACCACCGAAGCCGCTTAAGAAGTCCGCTTCACCGTTATTGTTTAGGTTAACTTGGCTCAATTCGAACATTGGTTCACCAAAACTCAGTATTTCAGCAAAAACTGGTCTTTCTATGTGTGTTTTTTCTTCGATCATAATGATACCTGTGTGTCTATTTCGATGTGTTAGTTTGATTTTTATCCACCTTTATTAAATCACAAAGCGATTTAATAAAGGTGGATTTATTGGTAAACCAAATAATGATCGAAATCAATAGTTATGTATAACACGTTGATATTTATCTTTTTATAACAAAATAACACTGATTTTAGCTGTTTGTTTTTATTCTATTTTTAGATCTTCGTCATAAAATTGAATTATTGGTCATCCAAAATGTTGTTAGGTTAACCAATTGGGTGTAGTGTTCTCAGTAACAACGAAACGCTAACAAATTCTGAAGTTAGGCGACACTCGGACTGTAAAGATAGGATTGTATGGAAGATCAAAATAAAATAGAAAACGGTAAGTTTTCATCAACAACAAGCTACGATAGATCAGTACTTAAAAGTAATATCGTTCATATTGGTTTTGGTGCATTTCATCGCGGGCATCAAGCCGTTTATAACGATTTAACAAATGACCAATCTGAAGATAAATGGGGTATCTGTGAAATTAATATGTTTGGTGGTTCAGAGTTAACAGACAGTTTGCGAGCACAAGATCATTTGTTAACCGTCGTTGAGAAGTCGGCAACAGAAACACATAGTCGTCTTGTTCGAACTATTACTGAATCGATCCATACACCAGTGGATGGTATTGAAAAAGCAATTCTAAAGCTCACTGAAGATCAAGTTAAAATCGTTTCATTAACGATAACGGAAAAAGGTTATTGTGCTGCGCCGCAATCGGGAATGCTAGATGAAACCAATCAGCTAATCATTCATGATTTAGCCAATCCAACCGTACCAATGTCGGCTATTGGATTGGTCACCGAGGCTCTTCGAATTCGCCGTGATAATGGCCTCGCTCCCTTTAGCGTTTTGTCATGTGACAATATTCCCGAAAACGGCCACTTGACCAAGAGTGTCATTCTTGCTTTTGCTAAGAAGCTTGACTCTGAACTGAGTGATTGGATTGAAGAAAACGTCACTTTCCCTAGCACAATGGTTGACCGCATTGTTCCCGCAATGACCGATGACCAATTTGACGTAATCGAAGAACAAACAGGTTATCGCGATCCATGTGGCGTAGTTTGTGAAGATTTCCGTCAGTGGGTGGTTGAAGATAACTTTGTAGCAGGTCGACCTCAATGGGAAAAAGCAGGTGCAATGCTCGTTGGTGATGTTCTACCGTATGAGGAAATGAAGCTTCGTATGCTTAACGGTAGCCATTCATTCCTTGCCTACAATGGATCACTCGCTGGATACGAATTTATTTATCAATGTATGCAAGATTCTGATTTTCGATCAGTCACATTGAAGTTAATGCTCGAGGAACAAGCTAAATCACTGAGTCCTGATCTAAACGTTGATCTCAACGAATATGCCAACTTACTCATTGCCCGTTTCAGCAACACAAATATCAAACACAAAACCGCACAAATCGCGATGGATGGTTCTCAAAAACTCCCTCAACGTGCGCTTGCCCCATATTTAACACTTCAAGAACGTCATATTCCTGCTAAATGTCAACCCGTGCTAATTGCAGGCTGGATGCATTATGTGATTGATATGGTTAATAAAGATAATGAACTATCTGATCCATTGGTAGAAACATATAAATCAATTATGTCTCACGTACCTGAGAAAAGTGAGCAAGCTAAATCATTATTGGCAATTGAAAAAGTCTTTGGAAAGCACGGTGTTGAAAATAAACGGTTTATTGAGCAGGTTCTAAAAGCGTTTGATGATATTGAGACCGTGGGCATCAATATCACGATTGAAAAACTAGTGAAGGATTAGGAAATAAGATGAAAACTTTAATTTGTAATGAACCCAATTCAATTGAGTATATTGAATGCCCAATACCAGAGATCGAAAGCAATGAAGTTCTTCTGAAAATCAATTCAGTAGGCATCTGCGGTACCGATATCCATGCTTACGCAGGTCGTCAGCCTTTCTTTTTCATATCCGCGTGTATTAGGCCATGAAATTTGTGGCACTGTTGAAAAAATTGGTGAGAAAGTGACGAAAGCAGAAGTGGCTAAGCGCTATTCTGTTATTCCTTGTATCCCATGTGGTGTATGCCCAGCTTGTGAAGAAGGTAAAACCAATTGCTGTGAGAACGTATCTCTATACGGTGTCCACCAGGACGGCGGTTTTACAGAATACCTAGCGGTTCTTGAGGATAACTTAGTTCTTCTTCCTGACAATGTGTCTAACAGTAAAGGAGCACTGGTTGAATGTTTTGCTATCAGTGCACATGCGGTTCGCCGTGCGCAGTTGACTGGGGAGAATAATGTTCTTGTTGTCGGTGCTGGCCCAATTGGTCTTGCGGCAGCAGCAGTCATTAAAGCAGAAGGGCATAACGTCGTTATTGTTGATGTCGCTGAACAACGTCTAACTTGGGCAGCAGACAAACTACAAACCGCTACATTAAATGCGCTAAGTGAAACGTACGTTGATGATATTCGTAGTCAATTTAATGGTCAGTTGGCTGATGTCGTATTCGATGCGACTGGGTACGACAAATCAATGACAAATGCAGTAAACCTGATTCGTAACGGTGGGAAGCTGGTATTTATTGGCTTCACAAAGGGTGAATTAGCACTTCATAACCCTACTTTTCATATGAAAGAAACCACACTTATGAGCTCACGTAATGCAACACGTCAAGATTTTGAACGTGTAATCGAACTGATGGAAGAAGGAAAAATTTCTGAATCAATGATGAAAAATCGAGATTACGATTTCCATACCTTTGGGAATACATACAAAGAAGATGTTGTTGAAAACAAATCTTTGGTCAAAGGCGTAATAAATTTTTAAGGTAAATATGATGTCTACTATTCAAGTAAATGAAACAGAGTTGCGCGAACTATCTCTCAAAAAATTAGTTGAAGCCGGCCTTAGCGAAGAAACGACAAAAGAAGTCATTGATGTGTTAATACACGCTGACAAAACGGGTGTTCATTCACATGGTGTCATGCGCATTGAACATTATTGTCACCGCTTGAATGAAGGTGGCCTGAATAAAGAACCTACGTTTAGCATTGAGCAAATATCACCTTCAGTTGCCGTGTTTGATTCTGATGATGGCATGGGACACTCGGCACTTATTGCGGCAACAAATCACGCTATTGAGTTAGCGGAAGAAACCGGTCTTGGTTTTGTCAGCGTCAAGAATGGTTCACATTGTGGTGCTCTCTCGTACTTCATGGAACAGGCGACAGCTAAAGGTTTGATTGGTATTTCAATGACGCAAACTGATACCTGCGTTGCCCCATATGGTGGAGCTGAACGTTTCTTAGGGACCAATCCAATTGCATTTGGTTTCCCTGTAGAAAATTCACACCCAATGATTGTTGACATGGCTACAAGTGCGACGGCCTTTGGTAAGTTGCTTCATGCAAAAGAGACAGGCCAGCAAATTGGCGAAAATCTTGCCATCGATAAAGACGGCAATATGACAACAGATCCACATCAAGTGGAAAATCTACTTACATTTGGTGGTCATAAAGGTTCAGGCATTGCCCTCGCGATTGATGCGTTAACGGGTATTTTAATGAATGCTAACTTTAGCAATCATGTTGTTCGTATGTACGGAGATTTTGACAAGATGCGCAAACTTGCCAGCCTTGTCATTGTCATTAATCCAGAAAAGTTAGGGAATCCATTGTTTGCAGTAATGATGCAGCAAATGGTAACGGAACTTCGTGCAGTTAAACCCATGGCTGGCTCAGGTCCGGTACAAGCCCCTAATGACCCACAAAATGCTTACAAACTACAGAGCGAAGCTAACGGTATCACTGTTGCTAAATCAGTTTACAGCTATCTAAAAGGGTAGGTTAGTAATAGGCGCTTTAAGGGAGAGTATATATGTTATTTGGAAACGTAAAAAAATTAGATCTCGTACCATACATGTCTGAAAAGTTTGTTAATTGGATCAATGAAGCTATCGCTTTATCTGAAAACAATGATCTTGGTAAGTACATGATTGGTGACGATGGTGTATTTGTTATGCTTGTAGACGGTGAAACGGAGCCACGAGCACTAAGAAAATCTGAAATTCATAAGCAATACATTGATATTCAAATTCTATTGAGTGGCGAAGAAGTATATGGCTATTCAAACACCATTTCAGAAGAAGCACTTAAATTGGTTGAGTTGGAGAATGACGTAATGTTCTTTGATAATGTCGAGAACGAACAGTTTATTAAGCTTCAAGATGGTGATTTTGTTATTTTTTATCCAAACCAAGCACATCGTCCACTTTGTGCAAGTGATGATAAGCCGATGGTAATTAAAAAAGCCATTTTAAAAATACCATTTTCGGTCCTTTGAACTAAATGAGTCGTTATTATTTTTAAGTATTGTTGGTTTGATAATTTGATTTTAAATGCTTCACTAGCGAACTAAGTTAATGCGACAAATTTTTAATGGATACGTAACTAACGTAAATAAAGAGTATTAGATGCATATTAATTATAATAGCAACCCTGTAGACGCCAAATTATACGACACTACTCGTCTTCGTGACGAATTGCTAACTGAGAAAATGTTTAAAGATAATGACATAGTGACGGTATACAGCCACATTGATCGCATTGTTGTTATGGGAGTATCACCTAAGAGTAATGAATTGGCTCTGGATGACTTTATTAATAATAAAGATTTCGGTACTGACTTCTTCCTACAACGTCGTGAGTTCGGAATGATTAATCTTGGTGGTAAAGCTAAGATTACGACGAAGAATGAAACGTACATTTTAGAGAACATGGATGCATTATATCTCGGGCAAGGCAATGAGAATGTCGTGTTTGGTTCTGTTGACAATGACTCCCCGGCTTTATTGTACGCCATCAGCGCGCCATCTCATCATATTCATCCTTCCCGAATTATTCACCAAAATGAAGCGAAAGTGATTCATTTGGGTGATAAAGAGAATGCAAACGAGCGGTGTATTAATCAATACATTCATCCTGATGTTTTGCCTACGTCCCAATTATCTATGGGTGTGACTGCACTAAAAGCAGGAAGTGTATGGAACACAATGCCACCGCATACCCATGAACGTCGTATGGAAGCGTATTTCTATTTCGATATAAAACCCCAACAAGTCGTTTTCCACCTCATGGGAGAGCCAAAAGAAACACGACATATTGTTGTTCGTAATCACCAGATGGTGTTGTCACCTAGTTGGTCTATTCATTCAGGCTGTGGAACACAAAATTACAGCTTTGTGTGGGGAATGCTAGGTGAAAACCTCACATTCGATGACATGGATTTTGTTGATATGAACGAAATTCGATAAATATATTAAACATATCAAAAATGAAACTTTATCCTACTAATAGTAACGGAGTAAATAATGTCCAAATTTAAAGTACTAACCATCGCCACCGCTTTAGTCAGCGCACTTGGTCTTTCTTCTATGGCCAATGCCGCATCAGAAATTAAGGTCGCGTTTAACCAATCGGATAAACACCCTCAGTTTTTAGCGCTTGCAGATTTTGGTGATAAATTTACTAAAGCAACAGATGGTCGCTATACATTGAATATCTTTCCAAATGAGCTTCTTGGCGATCAACGTGCATCACTAGAACTCGTTCAGAATAGTGCTATTCAAATGGCCGTTGTTGCTAATCCACTTGTAGAAAACTACAACAGCAAATTTGGTATTCTCAGTCTACCGTATGTTTACAGTGGTTATGAGCATCAGCAAAAAGTATTCACTTCTAGTATTCTAGATGAGTTATTCAAAGAAACATCACCTATGGGTTTTGAAGTTATAGCGGCATACACTGGCGGTGCGCGCAGCATGTATAACAAAGAAGGGCCAATCAATACCGTTGCCGACATGAAAGGAAAAAAAATTCGTGTAATGCAATCTGATACGATGATAAAAACCCTTTCATGCATGGGTGGTAAAGGTGTACCTATGGGCCAAGGTGAAGTTTATTCGGCGATACAACAAGGTGTACTTGATGGTGCGGAAAACAGCGAAATTACCTACTTCGATCTAAAACAATATGAAGTTGCACCTTTCTATTCTGCAACCCGTCACTTGATGGTTCCAGATCTCGTTGTGGCAAGCAGTGATTTTCTTGATTCAATGTCCGACAAAGATCGTGCAGCGTTTGAAAGTCTAGCTAAAGAGAGCACTCTAGTAGAGTTTGGTTTGTGGCAAAAACAAATCAGCGTTTCAAAGAAAGCAGCACAAGATAAGGGTGCTACGTTCAATGAAGTTGATATCACGCCATTCCGTGAAGCATGTATCCCTCTTCAACAAGAATTAATTAAAACAGCAGAACAAAAAGCGTTGTATAAAAAAATTGTTGCGTTGCAATAATTAATAGAAGATAAGGTCAGCGAATCGCTGGCCTTATAACTTCATTTCAGGGTAAGAATTATATGCGAGATGATAAATTTAATGGCCTTTTTCTAGGCCTAAGAAAATTAAGTTCGGAATAGACAAAGTCCTTTCCGTCTTTTTAATTTCCATTATGGGATTAATGACATTATTGGTTACATACCAAGTGGTTGTTCGTTATATTTTTGACAACCCGAGTGCGTTTAGTGAAGTCGCATCCCGCTATTTGTTTATTTGGTTGGTTTTATTTGGTGGTGCCTATGTGTTTGGATTAAGAGAACATATGGCTATCACGTTTATTAAAGATAAATTTAATAGAAAATTTCGCATCATTGTTGAAATGGTTATTGAATTAATCGTCGTTATTTTTGCCTATACAGTAATGGTTAGCGGCGGTTATAGCAGTTCAGTGCGTCAAATGTGGCAGATGGATTCCGCGTTGCAAATACCAATGGGTGTCATTTACACCGCTATTCCTATATCAGGTGCAATCATGTTGTTTTATTTCCTTTGTCATGAAGTAACCTTTATTAACGAACTTATTGATTTGAAAAATGAGCCGTCAGAAGAGCGAGGTAATATCTAATGGATATGGCATTTACCGCTTCATTAGTAATGTTTATAGGGGTTGTGGTTTTATTGGTCCTAGGGGCTCCGATAGCCATTAGTGTTGGAATCTCGTCTTTCGCGGCAATGACGGTTATTTTGCCTTACAATGGAGCATTAACAACGTCCGCACAGCGTATGTTTGTTGGATTAGATTCATTTGCTCTGCTTGCGATACCATTCTTTATATTAGCCGGCAATATCATGAATAATGGTGGCATTGCCATACGGTTAATAAACTTCTCCAAGATTGTTAGCGGCTGCTTTTCTGCACCATTGGCACAAACCAACGTTGTATCCAATATGCTATTTGGTTCTATTAGTGGTTCCGGTGTGGCGTCTTGTGCTGCTGTCGGTGGCATCATGAACCCAATTCAGAAGCAAGAAGGGTATGACCCAAAATTTAGTACTGCAGTAAATATTGCTTCAGCGCCAACCGGTATGTTGATACCACCAAGTAACGCACTAATCGTATATGCAACGGTTGCTGGTAGTGTTTCAGTTTCTGCGTTGTTTATGGGAGGTTATATTCCTGGTCTGTTGTGGGGGCTTGGGGTCATGATAGTTGCTGGTATTATGGGGAAACGCAGAGGCTACATAAGTAAGAACTCGATGACCTTGAATGAATGCATTAAGGTTACTATCGATGCAATTCCAAGTATGTCTTTGATAGTCGTCGTTATTGGCGGTATTTTAGGTGGCGTGTTTACGGCGACAGAAGCGTCAGCTATTGCTGTTGTTTATTCGATGATATTAGGCTTCAGTTATCGACAACTGAAAGTTAAAGATCTGCCAACTATCTTCTTAGACACCGCGAAAATGGCATCGATCGTAATTTTTATGATTGGAGCGTCATCAATCATGTCTTGGGTTATGGCATTTACTCAGATTCCAGGGATGATTGCGGATGCACTATTATCATTTACTAGCGACCCAATATTAATTCTGTTGATCATTAACGTTGTATTATTGTTCATTGGAACATTCATGGATCCAACCCCGGCGGTGTTGATCTTTACGCCGATTTTCTTACCTATTTGTATGGGGTTAGGCATGCACCCGGTTCAATTTGGTATATTGATGGTATTCAACTTGTCGTTGGGGACGATAACGCCGCCTGTTGGGCCAATTCTCTTCACTGGCTGTAAGATAAGTGGTATCAGTATAGATTCAGTAATTAAAACGTTATTGCCATTTTTCTTGGTGATATTCTTAGTACTAATGTTAGTGACCTATATTCCCGCGATTTCAATGACGTTACCTGAGCTTGCTGGTTTAATTATGTAAACGGTATGATTTCTTTTGGAACCCATGTATCAATAGGGTTTCAGTTAGGTCAGGCTCTGATGACTGAAGGATTTATTTTCTATTGTATGATAAAATTAAAGTGATGATAATTAAATCAATTATCGTCACTTTACTATTTGTACAACAATTTAATTTATGAGCCTAGTATGACAGATGAAAAATTGATTAGACGACGATACTACGAAATTGGGTTACAAATAGAGAAACAATTGTTTTCTGGTTTTTTTAAAGCGGGTGATCGTCTACCATCAGAACGAGACTTGAGTCAGCAATACGAAACAAGTCGGGCTACTATACGCGAAGCTATCATAATGCTTGAACTTAAAGATTTGGTTGAAGTAAGAAAAGGTGCGGGTATTTTCTTTAAAGAAAATACGGATAATGAAAAACGTATAAAAGTAGAAGATACCGCTAACATCAATGATGTAGGGCCATTTGAGCTTCTTCAATCTCGCTTTGTTTTAGAAGTTAGTATCGTAGAATTCGCCGCTAAAAATATTAAACTTAGTGAGTTACGTCAGCTTAGAAGTATCATCCAACGTCAAGAAAACTCATTTTCTGACAGCAAACAATTCGAAACATTAGATCGTGAGTTTCATCTGTGTATAGCAGAAGCGACACAAAACCGTATGCTAATTGATACCGCTAACCGTTTATGGAATGTTGTTCGGACAGAAAATCCACTCTGGCAACAACTGAACAAGAAGTACTTGCACGACACGCCATTGAAAGAAAATTGGCTTGCTGAGCACAGGAAAATCTTCGCGGCTCTACAGAAACGTGATCCAGTTTTAGCGAAACAAGCCATGATAGAACATATTGAGCACAGTAAACGAGAATTAACGAATTTAGTCGATTATGGTGACATTGAGCTTCTAGAGCATGATGATATGTTATTTATTGAGGATAAATAAAAGGCTTTTTAGGAAGCTTTTTTATTCTTAGTAACATTTTATTCTTAATAACATTGTTGTTTAGTACACAATGTACCTAGGTGTTATTTACCGTATTTTGAATACTCTGGTGAGCTATTTTGTCCATCATATTGATGCGTGTAAATGCTCAATTTTTGACGCAAATAACACCGAACGTATGTAATCGTTAATTAAAAGCAGGTGGCATCATAATGTGATGAGGTATGGATTCTTGTAAAAGATGCTTGAAAGCAACAATCTCTTCTTTACTACAGGTACTCCAAAGCAAAGCTTCACCAGTAACGCCATGATGTTGAAATGCATTTAGGCGGATAATGACGTCGTTTGGTAACCGATTGATGTAGGCGGTTAAGGCGTCAATATTTGAGACATAATCTGTCTGTTCGGGAATAGTTAAAAGACGTATTTCATGTAGTTTGTTTGCGGAAGACAACACATCTATGGATCGAAATACCGCCGTATTATTTCTACCGACCAGCGCTTCGTGTACTGAGTTATCCCAAGCCTTTAGATCGATCATTGCACCATCTAAGTAAGGTAAAACTTTATTCCAACCTTGTTCTGACAAAGAGCCATTGCTATCCATAAAACAGGTGAGATTCTGAAGTGTTGGATCTGCTTTAATCGCTTTGAATAGTGAGATGATGAAAGGAAGTTGCAAGCTTGCTTCACCCCCTGAAACAGTAATACCATTCAAAAATAGGTGGTTATCTTTAATGATCGTCAATAATTCGTTAAGGCTGTATTCGCGAATTTTGGGAGACGATTGAAAAGAGCAAATATCGATGCATTTATCGCAACCAGTACATTTGTCTGCATGCCAGACTACCTGGCTTTGTGCATTCAATGTTAGTGCATTATCCGGGCATTCAGCCACACACTCACCGCAATGATTACAGTGAGCAATAGAATGAGGATTATGGCATGACGTGCAATTAAAGTTGCAACCTTGGAAAAAAATCACCAATCGATTACCTGGGCCATCAACACACGAAAAGGTAAGTATTTTACTCACCTTAGCGGTGCGAAGTTGGCTCGCAGGCTGTATATCAATATTCACTTTTCAGACTATTTTTGATAAATCGGGTTCATTTCAGCACTGAGCACTCTAGGTTTGCGATTCAGCATTTCAGTGTTGTCGGCAGCTTCTGAACCTAAGAAGGTGGTATTGGTTCGAGAGCCTTGTTGTTTGTATTTTGCTATATCTGACATCTTAACCATATAGCCAGTAATTCGAACCAAATCATTGGAAAATACATTCGCAGTAAACTCTCGCATCCCTAACTCTAGTGCACCTTTACATAAATTGTACATAGCTTCAGGGTTCGATTTTACGGTTTCATCTATAGTGAGGATATCGCTAATACCAGAAGGATAAAATTTATGATGGCCGACGGTCGCCTTGATATGGGTGATCGGATCGGGTTCATAACCATAGGAAATTCGAGTTGCGGGAGTGGCTCCGGTATCTAAGCTAATGCCTGCTTGAGCGTGAAGAAGCGCACGTCCGTGATAGCCATATTTTACCGGTGTCGATTCAACGATTTTAGCCAAGGTCTCAGAGATCGTATAGCTAAGTTCGTTCGCTATGTCATCATGGCCGTATTCCGCGTTAATCCCTTCTTTGTCTAATAAGATTTTTACCGTTTCTGCCATGGCAAAGATGCCGAACATCGGTGCAAATCTATCTTCATCAATGAGCTTTTCTTTGACTAAAAAACTGTCAAAGAAGTTGGATTTTTCGTGTAAAAATGCACTACGAGCTTCAATGATCTCAAACATAACCTGACAATACTCAGGCAATACAATAGAGAGAAAATCTTCTCTATCTTTAGAGCGAGCCGCGACTTCTTTTAAATTCATTCGTACGAGTGTATTTGCGCCGCCAGCTAGGGGGAGTGAATTATAGCAACTCACGATGCCAAATCGTTTATCACCGTAAAAGTCAGCATGCATAGGGTAGTTGGCAACATGTGGTTTGCTGCATTCACAAATATTCGCGGTAGCTTGACGAAGTAAGCTATCCGGTGTCACCGCAGGATCGTGCATAAAGGTGAGGTTTGGTGCTATCTGTTTGAGTTCAGCATCGACTTTTAATATGGTTCTACATATTACGTTGTCCGTTGGGCCGATATTCGCATGCATAAACGCATCAGGTAACGTTCTATCTAGCATGATCCAGAAAAGCTTAATTTTTTGATAAATTTGCTGTTCTGATAATTCATTCACATACGGCAGTAATATCTCGTCGAGCTGACCCAAATAGACAGGAATCGAAGTAACAGATGGCACATGATGATAGATGATCGTTAGCAGATTAAGTGCTTCATCTAGAGTCGATGCAGGTTCGAGTTCTAGATAACGAGAACCTTGTTTAAGGAACATGCCATAGTCAGGTAAGACATATCTTGGTTTAAATGGCGCATTGCCTTCAAACATGTCGCAGAGGATACCATCATCAAGTGCTAACTGTGCTTGTGCTGACAAAGGTACATAGGCAAGGCTACCTTCTGCTTCCAATGCTAATAGATGGGTCTTTTGTTTAGGAGAAAGATTGGCATCGGTGACGATGCTTAAAATGCGTTCTTGATTCATGAAAATGCCCTGATATATAAACTATTCTAACTATATATCACAAGCGGGCGATTCAACTAATGTAATATGGAAAGGTGAAGGCACACTCATCACATTTTGAAAAAGTGGTGGGTTGACGTCGTTAATGAAATATTTTGTACACCAAGTTGACGAACAGCCTATAATTTAGGTGTTGCATAATGTCTGCGTTTATATAAATTGTAGGTCATTGTTATATCAATGTTAAAAGTAAAGAGATGGTTGAAATGTCAGATGCAGTGAGGAAGGTTGATTATAATCTATTACATGTCTATTTATTAATTTACAAACACAAAAGCTTATCTTTAGTGGCCAAACAATTGAAGTGTACCGATAGTGCAGTAAGCAAAATGTTGGGCAAGTTAAGGGAAGGTTTTAATGACCAGCTATTTGTTCGTCATACCAGTGGCCTTGAACCAACTGCATTTACAGAATGGCTTGCGCCTAAAATTGAAATAAAACTCGCTGGGCTCGATGCCGTCATTGAAGAAGCGGTTGAAAGTGCGTTTGAGCCGGAGCGTGATGTGGTAATTAGTTTATTGTCGATTGATATAGGCTTGTTCGGCAGTGTGCTTTATTCTCAGTTGAGTCAATCTTTTCCGAACGTTAGGTTTAATCTCGTCAGTTGGTCAGAGAATATAACGGATAAAATTGCGACTAAGAAAGTGGATTTTGCTGTTGGTCCGACACTCAACTATAATTCAAAATTATGTTACCAATCTATTATATTCGAAACGCATGGCAATATAGTTATACCGAATAGCGAAACAATAACAAGTTGGGACGATTTAAAACGGTATTCTTTTTTGAAACCTTTGATTCCCGGGTGGAACTCAATAAATACGCCGGTTCTAGAAAAAGTTTTACAGAGCAAGGTACCTATTATGAAGAGCGAGTTAACGAACGTAAACGATATTTTTTACGCAAATGATATTATGTTGAACCAAGCACAATCAGCACCATGTGGTATCGGTTTATTTTCTTATCAGGTCGATAGGTTTAAACAGAGCGTCAACAGCGAAGTTCATATTATTAATCCGAATACATATGGCGAGTATTCACATGTGATATTTGAGTGCTCTCTTTATGAATACGTGGGTAACCGAGGTAATCATTTTTATGAACAAGTGAAAGCGATATTGATAGATACGTTAAGTCCAAAAGAATAGCCACAGGTACCGTTTGTCAGGCCCAATGCATTTAACTGCTTGAATGTACAAATTGTCTATCCACACGCTATCTATCTATCTATCTATCTATCTATCTATCTATCTATCGATCGAGTCCATTTATTTACCGATATGGGCTACCTAAAATCAAGCTATCGTCTTACAACTCAATACGTCTTATCGTACAACTCAATACGTCTTATCGTACAACTCATTTCTTATACGTCTGCTTACATGCCTTTTTGGAAAGAATGACTTTCCAGACATTCCAAAAAAGATACCGTACATTGTTCCCATAGGAAGTGAGTGAGCATGGATTTCTCAAAATCATTAATAATAGAGAGATGGCAATATGAACTCGAAAAATATTTTAATTATGGGGACTTCCCCATTGGTTTGTGAAGCATTAACTAATTTGGTTGAAAAAACATTTCAACAGACTAACGTATTTATTTCGGATAATGCACAACGTGGTATGCAGATCGTCAGAGAAAACGACATTGACCTTATTATTCTCGATATAGAATTAAAAACATCGAGCAGCTTCGACTTTGTACGTCGTGTTAAAGCAGGGGAATTTGGGGGCAAAGTGCTCTTTATCTCCAACAATGTTCATTCAATGGTGAGCCAAACCGCGAAAATGGTTGGTGCGAATGGTTTCATTTCGAAATCGGAAAGTACAGGTGTGATTAAAGACGCTATTCTGGCGGTATTTAGAGGTTATTCGGTCTTTAAAGAGGATCTAAACCAAACTGAAGATATTGTGACGCTTTCCAAGCGAGAATCGGTTGTCTATAACTATTTGTTGAAAGGTTATTCGAACCAGAAAATTTCAGAGCTATTGTCATTAAGTGCAAAGACGATCAGTACTTATAAAACGCGAATTTTGACTAAATACAATGCCGATTCAGTGATTCAGATTATGAACATACAAAATATGACGCTAAGTGCAACCATGCACTAGTAGAGTAAGGTAATGAAAAGAAGAATAGTTGAATAGGTCTATCTATCCCCATGAAAATGGGGATCTAATATCATCAAGATTCCCGTTTTCGCGGGAATGATGAAGTATTTAGCATTAACCGAACAGCATTACACTTTTGTGGGGATAATCATGAGATTAGATTATTCTACGTTTACACCATGTGAAGAGAGGTAGTGTTCACTTTCGTTAGAGCCCATATAACGGCCTAAGGTTTTCTTCGGCACTTTACGTAGATCGACCACAATAAGCCCATCAAGTGCGTCGTTGAAGGTGGGATCAACATTAAAGCATACCAACTTACCATTTAAACCCAAGTACTGCCTCAGTAAGACGGGGACGCCTTTGCCTGCATCCATACGTGCAATCACTCTTGAAAGCAGTTGTAGATCGCCAAGCGCAGTAAGCAAACTGGTATTCCAAGTGGCCCCCTGACTCTTTAAAGGGTTAGATGCCTTTACGCATTTCGCACTTTCGGTATCATAATGATGTAGCGTCATGGTTTCTGCCAATAATTGACGTGTTTCATGGCTGTAGTCATTACTGATGCTAACGGGTCCGAACAAGTGCGTATACTTAGGATTACGTTGAACGTAGGTAGCAATACCTTTCCAAAGCAGAAGAAGTGCACTCATGCTTCGTTGATACTCTTGAGCAATAACAGAGCGACCCATTTCTATGGCCTTTCCGTTATTCATTCTGTCCAAAAATCGTTGGTCATAATGGAATAGGGTTGTGGAATAAAGGCCATCGATGCCCTTATGGAGAGTAACTTCATCAACCAAGCCTAAGCGATACGCCCCAACAAGCCGGCGCTGTTCTCTGTCCCAAACAAAAAGTTGGAGGTATTTTTCATCAAACTTATCCAGATCAAGATCTAAACCAGTTCCTTCTCCTACTTGACGAAAATTCAGTTCACGTAGTCGCCCTATTTCGTGCATTAAGCTAGGAATGTTTTGTGCTCTGGTACAGTAAACGTCAAATTCTTTATTGGTGAGCAAGTGTGCTTCTTCGGGTAGATTATTTAAGTCCAATTGAATCGCTTCGTAAGGTAAAGCATCGGCGACAGGCACGCTGCCATTTAAGTCTGGTGTCGTTTCATTCTTAGACTGAATGTTTCTATTCAACAGGTAAGTGTTGAGTCTAAGATAATTAACTAACTTTTTGTCATCAAGGTTATTCACTTCTTTGTACTTGATAACATCGCCTATTGCGATGGCGATGACCTCTTCTTTTTTATTCAGAAGCTCTCTACCTAACATCAATGTTCTTAGCAAAGGATGGATTTTACCAGCCAAATAAAAACGTTTGGAGTTTTGGCCATTAATAAACATGGGTACAGTAACGGCTCTGTTTTTCCGTATAAGTGAACTAACAGAACGACTCCACTCTTTGTCTTCAAGTTTGCCCTTTTTACTATCAACCAATTGGGAAACTTCGCCCGCCGGGAACATCAATAATAATCCGCCATTGGCGAGATGTTTATTGGCTGAGCGAAGTGCTCGCATATTGGAACGTTTTGCGTCTTGTGTTTCAAAAACATCGACGCCTATAAATAGTTCGTCTAGTTCGGGAACGGTTTTAAGGTATTGATTAGCTAGGACTTGAACATCATTACGTATTGAGAGTAGCAATTCGGCTAATATAACCCCTTCCACGCAACCTAAAGGATGGTTTGCAACGACTACGGTAGCACCAGATGACGGTACATTACTGAGTGAACCTCGCATCACTTTATAATCAATGCCGAGCTCGTCGAGCGCGAAACGTAAAAATTCTTGAGTATTACAACCGACAGGACGTTGAGCATAAATTTTGTTTAATGTACTTAGTCCTGTGGCCCATTCAGCAAAAGACTCACCCAGACCAAAAGGGGTTTTACGTGGAAGACGAAACGGGCTTGTTAGTTGCTGGACTGCTTGCATAATTACCTCAGAATACGGGTTAACTTTCTGAGATTTTATGAATACTAGGTTTCATTTATGCGACTTGAAGGTTAGATATAGATGAACAGTGCATGACATTAATTTTTCAGCCATGTAATTCATCTATATAAGATCAATTTCGCGGTCTCAGGAAGTAATCTAAATAGTTTAATTATTACAGCAGACCGAGGAAACTAAGATTATCTTACAAAAGAAAAATCTTTTGTTTTAGAAAATAGTCCGGGATACTTTTTACGAAGGTAAATTTGTTCTGCTGTCATACGTTTTAGATCGGGACCTTTTGTAAGATTAGCAATTAATTCGTTATCATCAAGTCTTAAGACACGTCCTTCAATAGGGATCTCTACACCATCATGAAAACGTATGGTTCCCTTAATAATGACACCACGTGAGACAGGGTGTGAATTAGTAAACAGAATACGTGTTCCTTGCTCAGATATTTCACAGATGTAAAAGTCTCGATCAAGAATTTTTGCTCTTGGTCGCTCGCTTTTTGGGTATCTAAGACGAAAGTATTTTCTTCTTTGTTCTTCTGATTGCTGATCCATAATTCTTTTAATATATGACTTATCTTATAGAATGCTATCATATTTAATTGGGTTATATCTAAATGAAATCTTTCCAAGTGTGAAATTAGAATGCTCTTAATGAAAAACAGGAAGCGCTCATGCTGAACACTTCCTGTCATTTGATGTTATTTCATACTGGAATAGTATTCCGCTAGATTCTCTATATCGGCATCGTTGAGTGCGGCGACCATCGCTGTCATTGTCGGGTCTTTACGATCCCCACTCTTAAACGCTTTGATCTGCTTCACCAAGTAGGCTTTCTTTTGCCCAGCAAGGTTTGGATAAAGATCAACGACCGAAATACCGTTCGCACCATGACACGCTAAACAGGTTGCTGATTTTGCTTTTCCAGCTTCAATATCACCGGCAACAACAGCCGTAGAGGCAAAACCAAATAGTAAGCCTACACACAATAGCGCACTGCTTTTAAACATAAATACGTCCTTTATTGAATTCCTTGAGCAAATAGAGGCAAGGAGATTGAAATTAATTATTCGCAACTCATCATATCTAGTCGTGTCAGTGTCACCCCCACTTTTTAAGGGGTGACACTGACACGGTACTCGTTGGTGATGTGTCGACAAATTTACGTGTTAGTGCCGATCGCCTTACACAATATTACGTGGTGCAAATGAGAATGCGCGGAACTCACTCTTGTACTTAGATTCTCCGAGCTTCTTAATGTTAGCGACGCCCATCTTAAAGTTGTAGTTACCACTAATTTGGTCGACAACACGCGCCGTCAAAGCATTTGACGGTTGACGCATGTCAATCATATTGGCGTATAACACGCCTTTCTTCACAGCAGGGGTCACTAGTGCGACGGCGGTCACAGCGGCTTTATCAAGCTTAATATGACCATTTTTCATCAGTTTACTAAACTGGAAGTCATCGCCATGAACACCAAGAATCGTGTCTTTAAAGTTTGCGACTCGGTTTGAATACATCATCACCTGATCGCCAGACTCAATACCACGTTTTGCGGCATCATCAGGATGAATTTCAACCCAATTTTCAGGCCAACGTTGCATCACATATGCACGTCTTTCCACATCATCGAAGCCGGACTGCCAGATCTCATTGATCCGCCCGTTAGAGAACCAGAGTTCTTCTTCTTTTGGTTGTAACCAAGCGTAGAAATCGCTAAACAGATCCCAAGGGTGTTTCTGTAGGTTTACTTTACCGGTTTGACTGTTGAAAGCCGTTAATTGCTTTTTCAGTACATTCGCACCTTGTGGACCATTGGTTAAGCCCTTTTCTGCTAAAGATTCCATCGACATTTCGGTATCATGCAGTCGCTTTGTACCAACAAGTTCTTTCGTATCATAGTTGTAGAAAACCGGCCCTTGGATTCCGTCCGTTCCGTATTCACGTAGTTTCTCATGTAAGGTTTTCCCTTCGGCATGAGCGGCAACTTTGATCATATGGAAATCTTTACGGCTACCACGACTAAAGCGAGAGGCTTCTTCGGCTACATCGTTTGAGTTGTTCCAATCAAAGCCGTCGTATCCCATTCGCGTGGCGAGTTGAGATATGATCCACCAATCTGGCTTCGCATGTCCCGGCGCATCTGCAAACCTTTGATAAAGGCGAAGACGGCGTTCACCATTGGCGCGCATAAAGTCAACTTCACCCCACGTCGCGGCTGGAAATACAATATCGGCAAATTTGGCACCGATGGGGTCACGTAGGTAGATATCTTGGTTGATCACGACCATGCCACCAGAATCGGCTCGCTTTTTCAGAGTATCGATGATCTCCTGCTTGTCATGTGAGTAAACCTGATGTGGGTTCGCGACCGTTAGTTCCCAAAACTTCTTCTGAAGTCCTTGGCTACCACACATCGCCTGAATCCATGTTGTACCAATAACATGTGCAAAACGTGTATGACCAGAGTAGGTGTAGCGGTCAGTATCGATAGCACGACGACGTCTGCCTGGCACTTTTTCAGGCGACTTATTTCGCGGTAATTTACCACCAGATTGCCCGCCACGCTGGTGACCACCAAATCGACCGATGACTCTGCCTTCGCGTCCACCGGTACCAATAACGGTAGCGAGAGAAGAAATGGCGTTGGTATTGCCGGTATTGTTTGACCAGTAGAAGCCTTTTTCTATACCGATAGAGGCTTTTGGTCTTACTCCATTGACTGGTTTGGCGAGCATTTCTGCGGCTTTGTAGATCTTATCTACATCCACACCTGCCATGCCTGCCGCGTATATTGGATCATATTCTTTCTGTTCTAGGTTCCATTTTTTGTAACCTTCGAAGCCGTCGGTTTGGAATTTCCCCCACGTCGTTCTCCATTGCCAAGGCGTGTTACGCGTACCTTGACCAAAGCCAGAGCTAGATTCCCACTTGTTGTTTACCCAGTTCTGAATCCACTCGCTATCTTCCCAACCATTTTCCAAAATCACACGGAGAATAGCTCCGACAACAAGATTGTCTGAACCAGGATTGAGGTCGATGTGTAAGCCACCCTGTTTTTTCAGCCAAGCAATGCCTGCAGTTTCACGAGGATTTAGTATCACGGTTTTCATGCCGCGTTGTACGGCTGGCATAATGTACTGTGTGAAAATAATGGTTTTTGTTTCGTAAGGGTCGGTGCCACAGATCATTAAAGTATCGGCTGCCCCCCAGTCATCGTAACTTGGTCCAAAATTATCGAAACCCGCATCACGAAAACCTGGTGTAGAGGTAACATCCGATGGTGTGTCATGGAAGGTGAAATTAGCGGTATTGACATGCCTTAGCGCATACTTAGTGATGGCATAGGTATTCTCAATGTACTGATAAGAATAAGTTTTGACACCGTAGGCATTTGAGCCATGAGTATCAATGACATGCTTTCCTACTTCCGCGGCAATATCGAGTGCGAAGTCCCACGGTACAGGCTGTAAGGTCCCCCCGATACGAACGAGAGGTTGAGTTAAGCGGTCACGTGTTCCTGTCGATGGGTTATATAGCTTTTGAGCCAATAGACCACCGCGCATAGAAGAGTCACCATTTTTGTTTACCGCTTTGGTGTCTTTATCGGGAACAACAATAATGTTATGAGGTTTGCCTTCATGCATCACGACATTATGTTGAGCCGGGGCGACCCAAGCTTGTAGAGGGGCACTTGGAAAATTAATGCCAAAAGCATTTTCGTCCGCTTTCATGCCGCCATTCATTTGCTCCAATGGCCAGCGATAGACTTTGTACCCACATGCCACAATACAATAGTCGCAAGCCGTAGTGATGACTTCAGCGTCTTTCGGTGGTAATGGTGCGTGATCTTCCGGGATATAAAAATTAGTCGTCATGATTACGCCTCCTGCATCGCGATAAGATTTTCTGTTCGTCCAAATAACAGACCCATAATGCCTACTGCGTAGATCTCATCACCATCCAACTCTAGTAGAACTTGTGGGAGGCTTTCGTATGCTTGACCTGAGACAATAATGCCGTGGCGACGCATATCGAAAGTTGATAGATGGAAAGGACATTGACCGAGCACTCTATGTTCGCCAACCACTTTATATTGGCCATTTAATGGACCACCTTGGTGGGTACACATGAGAGAAAAACCAACGACGTCCTGTTTCGGCCCAAGTCCACCACCTGCGGGAACGCCCATCTTCACCAAAATACCTTGAGAATTTGGTCCATTGTCCGGGTAATTAAAATAGATTGGTTTGTTGTTTTTAAGGTCACTAAGCTTGCCCAATAATTGCCTTGGGTAACCGACAACCCGTGCTTGTGTTTTTTTAGCTTGGGCAGTACCAGGAAACAGCGTTAATGACATAACACTTGCCGTACCTGCTGTTGCACCGCTATAGATTAGGAAATCACGACGAGACATCATGCATTTGTTATGCTCGTTGGCGCTCTCGTTGTTCTTTCCCAGAGCGTCAGCTTTGTTAATTACACTCATTTTCTCACCTCCATCAACTCTTTCTCTGTGAATAGAGGTTGATATTCAGGGATTTTTGGATAATCCATTGTGATTCGGTCACCAGAGAATGCATCGAGAAATGCAAGGAGCTCGGCTTTTTCTTCCTTGGTTAAACCCAATGGTTTAATGAGTGGGCTCTTGGTCTGAAGGAAGTCAGTCGTTCGACCATCTTTTGTTACCCCCCCACGGTCATAAAAGTCCACTACATCGGCCAAAGTAGCAATCGTGCCGTTGTGCATATAAGGTGCGCTATATTTGGTATAACGAATGCTTGGTGTACGGAACTTACCTTTCATCTCTTTGCGTTTACCTCTGAAGTAAACACCAGGATCAGCTTTCGTCTTACGGTACATTTTCTCGTTAGAACCTTTCGCATAGAGTTCATAACGGAATGTAATTTGAGCCAACGGGTCACTTTCCCAGCGAAGGTTAGTGGGCACCCCAACGTTATAGTTTTTCTGATCAGACGCGAGAGCACCGTTATGGCAAGCAATACATTGCGCTTTACCTTCAAATAGTGCTTTACCATTTAGCTGCATTTTAGAGAGTGAATTTTTGTCGCCTAAAAGATAATTGTCTAACGGTGTATCCGTTTGTACTAAGGTACGCTCGAATGCAGCCACGGCTTTCCATGCGTTACTTACCTTTGGATAGTTATCACCGAATACGGTATTAAACTGTTTCACATACTCAGGTACTAACGCTAATCTAGCCTCCATTAAATCGTCTTCACCGTTGCCTGCAACTCCTCCTTTCGCGGCACTTTTTGCTTGCCCTTCAAGTGACTTAGAGGATCCTGCCCAGAAGAGCTTTTGGTAATAGGCCGAGTTGATGATGGTTTGGCTGTTTCTCCAGTGAACAGTGCCCGGATAACCTAATGACAAGTCAGTAGGGAAATCCCAACCGAGAGCGGGGTTGTGGCATGCGGAGCAGGGTGTTGAGGTATCTCCCCCTAAACGGCCATCAAAAAAAAGTTGATATCCTAAAGCCACTTTCTCTGGGGTTGTCGGGTTGTCTTTCGGTGTTGGTACTGCTCCTAACGGAGCCAATGCCGGATACTGCTTCCCTTCTAAAGTAACAGGAGGAAGAGAGGCGGCTATTTCATCCGCTTTTGTGGTTTCTTGTTTATCAGCTTTCGCTGCTGCTTGATTTGCGCTAGCGGGAAGTGCGGTCATAATGAGCACGACTAAAGCCAGAGCAGACAAGGTGATTGATTGTGTTTTCATCTCGTCCTCCTAATTTTTTACGTTGCGCCAGTCAGAAATCAACTTGTAGTCGTAGTCATTGGCCTTCCATACGTGCGCACCGGTTGTTAAAGGTTCGCTTGAAAGGGATTCCAAAAACGCGACTAGGTCTTTCTGTTCCTGATCAGTCAGATTAAGAGGCTTGATGCGGGAGTCTTTATTCGAATCCTCGCCACCACCCTGATTGTAGAATGCGACGACCTCTTGGAGGGTCGCTATCATGCCGTTGTGCATATATGGTGCGGTTTGTTTCAGCTCGCGTAATGTAGGGGTCATAAATTTCCCCATATCGCTGCCATCCACTTTGTGTGTTTGCACATAAGCGCCGACATCACGCTTCAGGTTCATGTAATTCTCGGTACCCATAAACATATTGAAGGCAATAAAAGTTTGGTGACGCATTGGGTCTCGGAAGATATCGAGGTTTTCAGGTACACCAGTGTTGTAAGGCTTGCCATCACTAAATAATGGACCATTGTGACAAGACGAGCAGCCTGCTTTTCCTGCAAACAGTTCAAAACCTGATTCTGCTGACGTGCTAAGTTTCGATTGATCAAAAGGGGTACGGTTTGATGTCAGAGTCTTCAAATACTCTGGAATGGCTTTACGGACAGAACCATTTGACGGTTCACCATAACCAGCATCTTTAAACATGGCCACATAGATGGGATCCTGCTTAAGACGCTCTTGCATCAATCGCATGTCCATATTCATCAACCAATCTTCGGTGATGTTTTCACGGGTGACATCATTTAAGTTGGTGCCAATTCGACCATCATGGAACCAAGATTTTTTGTAGACGGTGTTAATAAGTGTAGGGATGTTTCTAAATCCTTTGCTGCCTGTGTAAGCAGGCCCGAGAGCATCTGGATGTGCATAGCCATTTTCAGGCACATGACAAGACGCGCAAGAGAGGGCGGTATTACCAGACAATCGATTATCAAAGAATAGGCGTTTTCCAAGTTCTGCTTTTGCAGTATCTATTTTGAGTTCAGGTAGAGGGCCAAACTGTGTTTCATTGGTTTGGCTCCATACAGAACAGGAGATACTGACAGTTGCAGCAAGGATTAGCATGTTTCTCATTGTTATGCTCCTTAGCTTCCAGCTAGTTCCGTATATGATTAAATTATCACTACGAATATTTTTAATTATCTTCGCAGCTGTATCAGCATAATTTGAGCCAACTTTTTTGTGAGAATAAAACGTAATGTTTACAATGGGATACCTGCGTTTGGGAGGCGGATCTCATTAGCGAAAATTTAACGTTTCGTTGAATTTTTATCGATGGTTCTTAACGAAACGTTAAATATTATCGGTGTGCGAATAATTGAGTGAGATTGCTTTGTATTAACTCGCTGTAATCAAAGAAAAAAATGTTCCGGCATGCTTAATGCTTACTGTGTTGGTTACTCTGTACAGCAAGGATTCACTGATGCAAGTAACTGAAACACATTGTCCTACCGTCGACATGCCAAAAAATAAAAATAATACGCCAATTAGTACGCTTGTTGAGTTGCTAAATAGTGGTGACGAAGCGCAACGATGTTATAGCGCGAGAGCCTTAAACCCTAATGCATTGACGCCAGACACGTTGCCGCTTGTGGAAGCGGTATTAAACGATAACCTTTATCACGAAGACCCAGATGTGGTGGTTGACAGTGCAACAGCCCTTGCAAGGTTATCGGTTGGCGACGTAATACGATTAATCGAAGTCGCCACATTACACCCAGAAGCCGATGCAAGACTCGCTGCATTGGACGCGTTAGAAAATTTGATTGAGAACCCGAAAGTAGAAGCATTATTTATCGATCTGGCTAATGGTCGCGCGGCTGAAGATAGCTGGGGAAGTAATAGTGATTGGGACGATTGGTGGGATATTCAGCTAAAGGCCGTAGCCAGTTTAGCCAAATATAGTAAACCAGAGTTTGTAGCAACATTTAAGAAAATACTCGAGTTAGATCCAGAACCTGAGCTTGAGTCAAAACTGTATCAGGGCATCGTACGTCATGATGTTAGTTGGGTTATTGATCAACTTTCAACGTCCTCTTCCGCTTCTAAACGAAAATTAGTCAAGTCACTGACATTTAGTGAAGAGTCTATTGCCACCGTTTTTTTGTTTAAGCAACTACGCTCGGAAGACGCGGCGATAAGAAAACTTTCGATAGAAGGCATTGCTAAAAAAGCAGCAAGCGAGTATTTCTGGGACATTGTTACTTGTTTACAAGACAGTGATTTTAGCGTCCAGAAAGCCGCAACCCTTGCCTTGACTCAATTTAGTTTAGCGTCAGATATAGACCAAGACAGACTGATAAACTATATCGAACGTGCGGAAATAAATGCTAGACCGCTTTTGTTTGAGTTACTAAGTAACTCTGGTGCGTTGACAGAAGAAAACACCTATAGAGTGTTAGAATTATTAGTGGTTTCGACATCGCATTCACTGCTTAATATTACCAACCTTTTATTGGTATCAACGCTTACCGATGCACAAACAGAAACGCTACTCGAACTGTACAAAAATGCAATGAAATCAAGCGAATCAGATACGGCCTCTTTAACCGCAATGATTCGTCAAGCCTCAAAAATAAACGGTTACGAAAAGTCGTTATTGACCGCGTTGCAAAACTATATCACTCGGATAGATGAACAGACGCTAGAATGCCAATACAACGTGAGTATTAGGCAAGCGGCTTATGATGCACTTGCCGGTTCCGAATACCCTGCTTGTAAACAGTTAATCAAAAATGCGCTATTTGGTGTTGATGCCTACGCGAATCCAATTGACGTTGAAGTTGTCGAATCGTCCAATGAACTTGATGTTATCGAAGAGACAAACGTTTCTGATGACGTTGTGAAGGAAGAAGCGCAATCTGAAGTAGAGTTGGCGTCATTGCTGAGTCAATACGAAGCAAAAATTGATACACCACTCAATGTTGTGAACACACCAAACTCTACATTGGGGGCTATTCAGCAAGCCAATATAGAGTCAGAACTTACTCCAGATAAAAATGAACCAGAGCAGCAGCAACGCATTGTCGAAATGGTTGAAGGGTTGGATTCTGAATTAGAAGAGTATGCGCAGTTGGTCAAAGATAACTTTGATAGTGCAGAGAAGCTTGATCTGAATCGTCGAAAAATAGCCAAGTTGCCTTCGTTATCAAATAAAATATTGGCACTTAAATCTTTAGGGTTATCACATTCGGAAGAAAGCGCTCAATGGCTTGTTGACTCGGTCCTTGGTGCACAGCCCAATGAGTTAAGAGAAATATTTCAGTCGCTTAAACGTATTAAAATGGCGCGCCCAGAGAGTAAAGAAGTCAACAATGGGTTAGGCGCAGCAGGGAACAGTGTCTATCATGGTGATGACCTAACCAAGCAATCAGCCATTAGCTTGCTGGCAAATATGCCTGCAAGCAAAGCGATTCCATTACTGCTTTACGCTTTGACAGACAAGAATGAACACGTTCGACTCTGTAGCCTCACCTCTTTGGAAGCTCATATGCCTAAGGTGAAACAAAACCAGAGAGATGCCGTTTCATTCCTGATCAATAAATGCCTAGTAGATCCCTCTTCTGGAGTGAAAAAGCAGGCCCTTAAACTCGCCGCACTCAATAGCAATAAAGTAGACATTTCGCTCACCAGATTGATAGAGGTGGCTATAGATGATGACGCGTGCCTTAAAGCGGCGGAATCTGTATTGTTAAAAGAGGAATGTAATGCAGAAGCGATTGATATTCTAGCGAATCAGTTACTCTCACTCAGAGACCATCATCAACCAAATGCCATTAAACTGATGGGCGTTCTGATGGTGTAAATGACTAGGGTCTGTACGTATCATTTTGTTTTTGTACGATGAAACGCACAGACGATTTGTTGTAACTTGGTTTATATTGTTATTCTTGTTAATAAAAGTAATTAGCGATTCTTATGGAAAACGAGAACATTCTTCCAGGAAAACGAGTTTTTACGACGGAATTGCTGTTGTGGTTATTGCCTGCTTATCTGTCCTTGGCAATCGTGATGAGTACTCATTATATTCTTAGTATCGATAATGATGAGCAGTATGCGCTCCATAATGAAAGAGTCATCGTCGATTTAATAGAAGAGGTGTTAGGTGAAACGCTGACACGCATGTCAGCGGATGCAAAAAATCTCTCTTATGTGTCTAGTCAGATCGTTTCTAGACACTCAGAGCCCTTGCAAGATCTAGAACAATATTTTATTCAAATGAGCACAAACAACCAAAGCTATGACCAGATACGCTATGTGGATATTGACGGATGGGAGCGTCTTCGAGTAAATAATATCAATGGCGATATTTCCATTGTCGGCTCCAAGGAACTGCAAAACAAAGCACATCGATATTATTGGCAATATTCTAATCAATTAGCGAAAGGGCAGGTGTATATCTCGCCTATGGATCTAAACGTAGAGGGCGGGGTAATTCAAAAGCCCTTAAATCCTACGATCCGAGTTGGAACACCTGTATTTACAGCCAAAGGTCGTCGGATCGGGGTGATTATTCTTAATTATAAAGGCACACAGTTAATCAACAAATTGTTTACCGTTGCGCCGAGTTTTATTAATCACGTTTATCTATTCAATCCACAAGGTGTTGCTGTTATTCACCCAACGGACCGTGGGGATGTGAGTTATGCCATCGATACAAAAAATGACATCCCATCTCGTGTACTTGACCAGCTCAGCACTTTAGATAAAGGGCAATTATTAGACCACGAAAATTTTTATACTTTTGCACAAGTATTGGCACCGAATAATGGTAAGTGGACGATTATTTCTGAGTTTCCAGAGAGTCGATTTAATCTCTCTAGAGTGGCATTTGGTGAAAAATATACGTTCATTTATGCGATTTTCTTTGTGGTCGTGGGTATTGTGGCGTTCATTTTTAGTCGATATCGAGTTCAGACCCGCTATTTAACTTATCAACAGCAGTATGAGCAGCAATTCCGACATACTTTGGAAAACATTCAATTAGCAGCTGTTAGCATCAATCGGTCGGGAGTCATAACTTTTTGTAATGATTATTTTTTATCTCTGGTCGGTTATCGAAGAACCGAGGTCATAGGACACTCATGGATAAAACGGTTTATCCCGGATGAATTACAATCTCAAGCTCAAGAGGCATTGGACGAAACTATTCGTCAGCAAACGCATCAACCTCAAAGTGAAAGCGTTGTATTGAGTAAATCTGGTGAGGTTCATCTGGTCTCTTGGACATCAACCTTTACGGAATCTAAAGAGAAAGCCGTCACCTTAACGCTTCTAGGTGAAGATGTAACTGAGCAGAAAATGGCGCAAGATCAGTTACAACAACTTAGTCACGCTGTTGAGAGCAGTCAAAGCTCAGTCATGATCACGGATTTGGAAGGTAAGATAGTTTACGTAAATCCGGTTTTTTGTGAGCTTTCTGGATACAGTAGAGAAGAAGTGGTGGGAAGAGCACCCAAATTTCTTCAATCGGGCGAAATGGAATCAGATGAGTACAATAACCTATGGTCAATACTAAAAGCGGGTAAAGAGTGGCGGGGCGAATTTCACAATCGGAAAAAAAATGGTGATCTGTTTTGGGAACGTGCGCGCATCTCTCCAGTAAAAGATATCGAAAATAGAACACTTTATTATGTTGCCGTTAAGCAAGATATCACCGAAGAAAAGCGGTTAGCTAAAGAGGTTGAAAGGCAGACGAATGAACGTATTCAACACGAGAAATTAGCGGAAATTGGCAAAGTGGTCAATATGATAGCGCATGACCTGAGAAATCCACTCAGCTCAATAAAAATGGTACTTCAGATACAAGAAAGAAAGAATAAAAATGAGATGTTTGAAATATCTCTTGAACAAGTCAGGTATATGGAAGCGATATTGGAAGAGTTACTCGCTTATTCTCGGCCAGATCAGATACAACCACTGTGGTTAGATATAAATAAAATAATCGATACGACC
>LLEJ01000003.1_pt1 | contig 28145 bp, 21 predicted proteins | sample 595831 | NCBI WGS metagenome assembly LLEJ01 (sample SAMN02919310, study PRJNA255460) | bioreactor metagenome | biome: chemostat; feature: culture 2011_10.1; material: sediment; isolation source: day101 10degC chemostat 2011 inoculated with Wadden Sea sediment taken from... | place: Germany: Bremen... | reverse complement strand
ATATCGTTAAAAATATTACCCAAGGTAATAGCACTGACATTGATGGTCTGCATATGTTGGCGCTGTTCTTCCGAAAGTGAAGTATCTAGCAGCATTCGACTTAAGCCAACAATGCCATTAAGAGGGGTTCTTAATTCATGACTCACGGTGGAGACAAAGGTGGTTTTATCTCTACTCGCCTTTTCTAAAGCATCTTGATACTTCTTACGCTCCGTGATGTCTCGTCCAAAGCCAACCAATCCTAGGTGACGGCCTTCTTTGTTATAAAATGGTACCTTACGAAGCTCAAAATAGACTTTTTTTCCGTCTGGATATTCTAACCACTGTTCATAAGTGATCTCTTCATTATTACGAAAAACCTGTTCATCCGTGGTGACGACTTCCTGTGCAATTTCTTTGCTGTAAACATCCCAAGGAGTCAAACCAACTAACTCTTGCTCTGAACGACCCGTTAGTTCTTCGACCGCTCGGTTACATCCAGAAAAAATACCCTCTGCATTTCGATAATAAATAAGGTCTGGTGATGTATCGATAAAAGATCGAAGTAGTGTCGTCCGTTCAGCTAGCTCTAGTTGCGTTTTCTCTCTCTGATAAACTTCGTTCTCAAGATCATTGATAGCATCTTGTCGAGCTTCTTCCGCTTTTTGTCTCTCTTCTATCTCTTGATTGAGCTTAATTATGTTCTGTTGTAATTGATTATTCAGCTCTTTATCTCGTGAGCGCATTTCTTTTAACTTAGAAACCAACTTGGAAAGTCTCTGGCGAGATTCTTCTAACTGATCCACCACAACAGACAAAAAGTACACCGCCCATGGGGTAATAAGAAGTCCAAAGAAAACAGAGCGTATAATGTCAATGTCATCAACATTCCCTTGCAGGCCTAATGTAATACCAACCTGAACAAAAACCGCAAGAGCAACGAGCGCAAGGGCGAGAAGAATCGAAAACCGAAGAATGCCTAGCTTAACGAGAAGATCAACATAATACTGAGCTAAGCTTTTGATTGGTTTCATTTATTACTCCGAGAAAAAGAAGATACACTATTCTATCTATTAGGACGTAGCTTGTAAGTGCTACCTATCGCTTTTTACCACTAATTTTGATGATATCGGGTCTGGTTTCGCCCCTGTTTTTTCGCTGAATAAAGGGCTTGATCTGCATAGCCCACTAATCTATTGGGTACATCGGTGCTCGTCGGGGTTACCGATACAACACCAATACTCAATGTAATTCGATCGCTCACTGACGAGAACTCATGCTTAATATTTAGATCCTTAATCACATCATGAATCTTTCTTGCCAGTACTTGTGCACCGTTGTAATTGGTATTCGGAATAACGAAACCAAATTCTTCGCCACCATACCTTGCTACACAATCCGATGAACGTGTCAGGACCTGTTGAAATGACTGTGCTACGAGCCTTAACGTTTCATCACCTTTTTGATGCCCATAGTTATCATTAAAGTCTTTAAAGAAATCGATATCGCACAGCATCACTGTGAGTGACATTTTTTGTCTTTTATGGATATTCAATATCGTATCAAGTTGTTCGTCAAAGCTTCTTCTATTCGCTATCTGCGTTAAGCCATCCAAAAAGCTTAGCCTTTCTAGTTCATGATTCATCTCTTCTAGTTGCATTTCCACTAGGCAACTATCGGTCACATCTCGAGTCATAAGCAATACACCATTCGCCCCAGAATTGGGATCTTTATAAGGCGATTTTACAACGTCAAACCATCTAGGGTGGCCGTTCTCATCAAACGTCTGCTCACGATATCTCAATGGTTTACCGTCTTTGAGCACTTGCTCATCGGTGCGAGAGGCATCTTTATCCATTTTCTGAGGCAAAACCTCTTCAATTCGTTTTCCCACTAGCGTCGTGTAGTCAGCAATGCCCAGCATATCAGCAAAGGCTTGGTTACATGCTTCATACACTTTGTTTTCATTGAACAATGCAATACCGTCGGGTGAAGATTCTAACAAGGATTCTAAAAATAGTATCCCTTTGTGCCAGAGCTTTCTCTGTTCCCTTGCGCTTCTCCATTTCATCACGTAGGTCCTGCTGCATCTTAAACCAATCGGTGACATCATGGCTTATACCTAGAGAACCAAGAACCTCACCATCGCTCGATAATAGTGTCGATTGAGAGGTTTCTAGCAAGCAACCTCGACCTTCGGGATCGGTTGTCCAACGCCTCTGTGTACTTCTTCCTTGAAGGATTCCTTCAATATCGACATCGGACTCGTCAATTCTTCCTTTCCAAAACTTATCAAAGGCGTGGTTGGTATCGACAATATGACCGTCTTTATTCTTGATATAAATTAGTTCAGAAAGTGTATCGAGAGAGGTTCTAGCAATTCTTAAAGACGTTTTCACTTGTTCATTTTCTAAGCCAGAATTTTGATGCAAAGTTGCATACAACAACCAAGATGAACGGTTATTGAAACGGATTTTTTGCCCAGAAAAGTCAATATTGATTGGAGCTCTATCTGAAGTGGTCCACGTCTGTTCAAGGTTTTGAAAGCGCTTGCCACTGATCGGTTTAAATGTCTTTAAAAAAGAGGCCTGTTCTAACCCTGATGGGTATAAGTATTTTTCCCCAATTTTTCTTATGCCTAGTTGCTGCATAGCACTTCGATTAGATAGCGAAATGATACCTGACTCCCTATCAATCACCATTATTGCGATTGGCGCATTCTTATAGTAGGAGGTAATTTGATTTTGATACTTTCGCCTCTGCATAACGATGATAGAGAATGCGATTACAATCACCAGCACTTCTATTTCTGCAAAGTAATTCCATTTTGCTATCTGATAAAACAGGTTGTCCATTTCGTATCGTGTTCATTTATAAATAATTGTTACGAATATATCAGTTTGTTCTGCTCTGTTCTTTAACTATCGGTATTGAGTACACGAATGGAACATCGGTCAAAGAGCCTTGCGCACCATCTTTGTCCAATGCACGTCCTATTTCTGTCATCCCTAACCATCTATTTTCACACCAAAGTGGAGCAAGTAAAGTTGGGCGGCGGGCGGCGGCAGAGACTCTGTGATACACCACTTCTGGAGGTGTCATTCGAATGAGTTCACTGGCTACAGCAACATATTCGTCCATTTCTGGGGCTTCTAATCGACCCGCTCTCCATGCTTTGGCCATCGTACTCCCCTCAACGATATGCAGTGGGTGAAGTTTTATACCATCCGTGCCCACTGCCAAAACCTTCTCCATCGTGTCGAGGTAATCGATTTTGGTCTCTTTTGGTAAACCGATGATGAGATGCGTACACACTTTTATACCCAATGCCCGAGCTTTTTTAGTGATATCTGCATAGCATTCGAAATCATGCCCTCTATTTATACGTTTCAACGTATCGTTGTTTGCTGTTTGTAAACCCAACTCGAGCCAAATCTCGTAGCCTTGCTGAACATAATCAGATAACAAATCTAAAACCGCGTCAGGAACGCAGTCTGGCCGAGTTCCTACACACAAACCAACCATATCCGCGAGCTTTAACGCTTCTTCATACATGTTTTTGAGGGTCTGAACTTCAGCATAGGTGCTTGTGTAAGCTTGAAAGTAAGCGAGATACCTTTTGGCTCTCTTCACCTCCCCCGCTCGCTCTGTTAGCTGTTCTAAGATGCTCTGTTTCTGAGTTTTCTCATCAGAAAAAGAAGCCACATTACAATAAGTACAACCACCTCGCCCTAACGTTCCATCTCTATTAGGACAGCTAAAACCGCCATGTAGCGTGAGTTTATGGACTTTTTCTCCATATCTATGTTGAAGGTCTTGACCAAGGGTATTGACTAATTCATGTAATTGCATCGATTCGAACTACCTACTTCTTGCTATTGAGTGCATATGAAAGAAAATTACATCATTGAAAAATAACGCCGCGAAATTATAGGCAGTGGTACAAAGTGATTCACTATCCCATATCAATAAAGCGATACAGATTTTAATAAAAATGCACTATCTTCGCTTGAAATTGGCATCTTTGGGGCATTTTTACTGTTTATTATTCATGTGTTTATTAAAAAAACAGAATCAAGCTCAACTTTTTGATGGAATTAAGCTACACAAAATTGTAGGATGGATGGATGTCTGCATTTAAAACCCTAGGGAAAGGGCCCGCATTTTAATGCAGAATAATCTGTGTATATCCAACCCACCAATACAAACCACCATAAAGTGGCCTGATAATAACGGATAACACTGACGGAAATGTTTTTTTCACAAATAAATTTCCTGTGAAGAACGGAATGGACTCAAGCTAACCACACTTGGTGATGCTATGAACTATACAAATAATAAAATGACAGGGTGGAAATGCCTTAGGCATGTTACGCCTGAAATTTAATTGGAAGGATGTATCTTATGGTAGATAGAGAGCAGAAAAAACAAGGTCTTTATACTCCTGAATTGGAGCATGACGCTTGTGGTATTGGTTTTGTTGCTCACTTAAAAAACCGTAAATCGCACGACGTTGTAACCCAGGCGCTAGATATGCTAGCGAGAATGGAACACCGTGGCGGTCAGGGTTGTGATCCATGCAGCGGAGACGGTGCTGGAATCTTGCTACAAAAACCTCATGAATTTTTACTTGAAGAGTCGGTAAAGCTTAGTATTAAGCTACCGTCTTTTGAAAAGTATGGTGTGGGCGTATTACTTTTCCCTAAAGATAAGTACAAACGTCAGCAGTGCCGCGATATTTTAGAGCGTAACGCACGTCGACTAGATCTAGAAATCGTAGGCTATCGAGTTCTCCCTGTAGACAACTCTATGCTTGGTGATGATCCACTAACTACTGAGCCACAATTCGAGCATGTCTTTATTTCTGGTAGCCCAGGTACAACACCTGAAGAACTTGAACGTAAACTGTATGTATTACGTAACTACACCGTTCGTGTATGCCTAGAAAGTGTCTCTAATATCAAAGACGAGTTTTATATCAACTCAATGTCTTATAAGACGCTTGTTTATAAGGGCCAGTTAACTACTGAGCAAGTACCTCAATACTTCTTAGACCTTGGCAATCCAGCCATGGTTACCGCTCTAGCGTTAGTACACTCTCGTTTCTCTACCAATACATTCCCTAGATGGCGTCTAGCGCAGCCTTTCCGTTATATCGCACACAATGGTGAAATTAACACCGTACGCGGTAACTTAAACTGGATGAAGGCCCGTGAAGCGATTCTTGAGTCAGATCTGTTCACTCAAGCTGAAATCGATATGTTGCTTCCTATTTGTCAGGAAGGGATGTCGGACTCATCTAACTTTGATATGGCGCTAGAACTGCTGGTTCTTTCTGGTCGTTCATTGCCACATGCACTCATGATGATGATTCCTGAAGCGTGGCAAGAAAACAAAAACATGGACAAGACCCGCCGCGCATTTTATCAATATCACGCGAACTTGATGGAACCATGGGATGGTCCAGCTTCTGTCTGTTTCACTGATGGTGTTCAAGTAGGAGCGACACTAGACCGTAACGGTCTTCGCCCTTCTCGCTATACAGTAACCAAAGATAACTTCCTAGTGATGGCATCTGAATCTGGTGTGGTAGAAATTGAACCAAGCAACGTGGAATATCACGGTCGTTTACAACCAGGTCGTATCTTTGTGGCTGACCTTGAACAAGGCCGTATTATTTCTGATGAAGAAGTGAAAGATGGCATCGCTTCATCTCAACCCTATCAGCAGTGGGTTAAAGACAACTTATTAAGCCTGAAGAAGTTGCCTGATGCGGATAACATGCATCACCAACCTTCTGCAGAACGCTTACTTCATAGCCAACAGGCTTTTGGTATCACAACTGAAGAAGTAAACGAAATTATTGTTCCGATGGCTAGAGAAGGTAAAGAACCTCTAGGCTCCATGGGCGCAGATTGGCCACTGGCGATACTTTCTCACCAGTCCCAACACTTATCTAACTACTTTAAACAGCTTTTTGCTCAGGTTACCAACCCACCTATCGATCCGATTCGTGAACGTATGGTTATGTCTCTGAATACTTACCTAGGTAAAGATCAGAACCTACTGACTGAAACAGCAGAACACTGTCAAAAAGTTGAGCTTGAGTCGCCTGTTCTTTCTAACTCTGAGTTAGAGAAACTACGAGCCATTGATAACGAGTACCTCCAAGCTAAAACGCTTGATATAGTATTCCGTGCAAGTGAAGAAGAAGGCAAGCTAGAGCGCGCTCTTAAACGAATCTGTCAGTATGCTGAAGATGCGGTTAACGATGGCTACTCAATTATTCTTCTGACTGACCGTGCAACCAACTCTAATCATGCTGCGATTCCTGCCATGCTTGCTGTTGGTGCCGTTCACCATCACTTAATTCGTAAAGGATTACGTGCTAAATGTGACATCGTTGTTGAAACAGGTGATGCTCGTGAAACTCACCATTTCGCAACACTTATTGGTTATGGTGCCAATGCGGTTAACCCTTACCTAGTAATGGAATCCATTGTTGACCTTCAGAAGAAGAAGAAACTAGACGCAGAAACGCCATCAGAAACGTTGTTTTGCAACTATCGTAATGGTGTCAATGGCGGCTTACTTAAGATCTTCTCTAAGATGGGCATATCTACACTGCAGTCTTACCATGGCGCACAGATCTTCGAAGCGCTTGGTATCAGCAAATCTGTGGTTGATAAGTACTTCACAGGTACCGTTACTCGTATTCAAGGTTTGACTATCGACGACATTGCGAAAGAAGTATTGATACGTCATCGTATCGGCTTCCCGACTCGTGAGATTCCAGTGCAGATGCTGGATGTGGGTGGTGTTTATCAATGGAAACAACGTGGTGAAAAACACCTGTTTAATCCAGAAACGATTTCACTGCTTCAAAAGTCTACGCGTAACAAAGACTACGATCAGTTCAAACAGTATACCAATGCTGTAGACGCTCAAGGGGACAACGCAGCAACACTACGTAGTCAACTAGATTTCGTTAACAATCCTTCTGGCTCCATTCCTCTTGAAGAAGTGGAACCAATTGAAAGCATTCTCAAGCGCTTTGCCACTGGTGCAATGAGCTTTGGTTCTATCTCCTACGAGGCGCACTCAACACTTGCTGTTGCGATGAATCGTATTGGAGCGAAATCGAACTCCGGTGAAGGTGGTGAAGACCCTGATCGTTTCGAAAGAAAAGAGAATGGAGATTGGGAACGTTCAGCAATCAAACAAGTTGCCTCTGGCCGCTTTGGTGTTACCTCTTACTACCTCACGAATGCTGATGAAATTCAGATTAAGATGGCGCAGGGAGCGAAACCCGGCGAAGGTGGTCAATTACCAGGCGATAAAGTGGATGATTGGATCGGGGCAACTCGTCACTCTACTCCAGGTGTCGGCTTGATTTCACCACCACCGCACCACGATATCTACTCAATCGAGGATCTGGCTCAGCTGATCTACGACTTGAAGAATGCGAACCGTGATGGTCGAGTGAACGTGAAACTCGTGTCTGAAGCCGGTGTAGGTACTATCGCTTCTGGTGTTGCAAAAGCCAAAGCCGATGTCGTCCTTATTGCAGGCTTTGATGGCGGTACAGGTGCTTCACCTATTTCGTCCATTCGTCATACTGGCCTTCCTTGGGAACTGGGGTTGGCAGAAACGCACCAAACGTTACTGAAAAATGGTCTACGTAACCGTATTGTTGTTCAGTCAGATGGTCAGATGAAAACACCACGTGACCTTGCAGTTGCAACACTATTAGGTGCTGAAGAATGGGGTGTAGCAACAGCTGCACTGGTTGTTGAAGGTTGTATCATGATGCGTAAGTGCCATAAAAACACTTGCCCTGTCGGTATCGCCACACAGAACAAGACATTACGTGAGCGCTTCGACGGCCGTGTAGATGACGTGGTTACTTTCTTCCAATACATGGCTGAAGGCCTACGTGAAGTAATGGCAGAACTTGGGTTCCGCACTATTCAAGAAATGGTTGGTCAATCTCACAAACTAAAAGTACGTGATGATATTAAACATTGGAAATATAAGAACCTTGACCTAACACCTGTACTTCATGTTGAAAAAGCGCGTGAAGCCGATGGCGTCTATAACCAAATCAAACAGAACCACCAACTTGAAGATGTTATTGACCGTAAGCTGATTAAGATAGCGAAACCTGCATTAGAGAAAGGCGAATCGGTTTCAGCAAGCTTGCCAATAATAAACACCGATCGTAGTACCGGTACTATGCTGTCGAATGAAATTTCGAAAGTATACAAAGACCAAGGGCTACCAAAACCGATGGAAGTTAAATTCACCGGTTCTGCAGGTCAATCCTTCGGTGCATTCCTTGCAAAAGGCGTGAAGTTTGAAGTTGAAGGTAATGCGAATGATTACTGGGGTAAAGGCCTATCTGGCGGTACCCTCGTGCTCTACCCGGATTCAAACACTACCATTGTGCCAGAAGAGAATATCGTTGTTGGTAACGTCTGCTTTTACGGCGCAACCTCTGGTGAGTCATTCATTAGAGGCCTTGCTGGCGAACGTTTCTGCGTAAGAAACTCAGGTGCGAAAGTAGTTGTAGAAGGTATTGGAGACCACGGTTGTGAATATATGACCGGTGGTATTGCCATTATCCTTGGCTCAACAGGTAGAAACTTTGCAGCAGGCATGAGTGGCGGTACGGCTTATGTTTGGGACAAAGTTGGGGACTTCGATAAGAGACTTAACCCCGAACTTGTCGACCTAGATCCAATTGAACAAGAAGATAGAGATCTTCTTGAAGAGATGTTAACTAAACACATCAAGTTCACTGGAAGTTCGGTAGCAAAAGCTTTCCTTGATGATTTTGACGCAAACTTAGCGCAAATGATCAAAGTAATGCCACGCGATTACAAAGCAGTAATGCAAAAGCGCAAAGCGGATGCTCAAGCAGTAAACACGGAAATGTTGGAGGCAGTATAATGGGTAAGGCTACTGGATTTTTAGAGCATGGTCGTGAACTGCCAAAGAAGACCGACCCTAGTGTTCGTATTCAAAACAATAAAGAGTTCGTTCTAAACGAAGAGTTTGGTGAAAATATTGAAACTCAAGCTTCTCGTTGCATGGATTGTGGCGTGCCGTTTTGTCATAGCGGCTGCCCTATTGGTAATATCATTCCTGAATTTAACGATGCGGTCTATCGTGATAGCTGGGAAGAAGCATGGCACATTCTGAGCAGCACAAACAACTTCCCAGAGTTCACGGGTCGTATTTGCCCTGCTCCTTGTGAGACAGCCTGTGTACTGGGTATTAACCAAGACCCAATCACTATCTGTAACATTGAAAAAACGATTGTAGAGACAGCGTACCGTGAAGGGTATGCTCAACCTAAAAAGCCACGTATTCGCTCTGGTAAAACAGTGGCCATTGTCGGCTCAGGTCCGGCTGGTCTTGCTGCTGCAGAGCAACTGAACAGCGCTGGCCACTGCGTGACTGTCTATGAGCGTGATGAGAAAATAGGTGGTTTATTACGTTTTGGTATCCCTGACTTTAAACTAGGCATGGATGTTATTGATCGTAAAATCAATCTGATGGAGGATGCTGGAATCATTTTTGAAACCAATTCTCATATCGGTGTAGACATTAACGCTCTGCAATTTCGCCAAGACTTTGATGCCGTTATATTAACCGGAGGTTCTACCGTTCCTCGTGATCTTCCGATCCCAGGGCGTGAACTTAAAGGCGTTCATTTTGCGATGGAATTCCTCGGTCAAAATAACCGCCGTGCAAACAACATGAATCTAAAGACTGAAGAGATTCATGCGAAAGACTGCAACGTGATTGTCATTGGTGGGGGCGATACTGGTTCTGACTGTGTGGGTACATCAAACCGTCATGGTGCAACAAGTATTACTCAAGTTGAAATCATGCCAATGCCACCAGAGAAGCGTCCTGTAAACATGCCATGGCCTGAGTATCCAATGATTCTTCGCACATCGTCTTCCCATGAAGAAGGTTGTGAACGTCACTGGAACATTCTAACCAAAGAGTTCATCGGTGACGAATCAGGTCAGGTAACGGGTTTACGTTTAGCGGATATAGAGTGGGAAGACGCGAAACCAGGCGAACGTCCAAACTTTAAAGAAGTTGAAGGTAGTGAACGCGTTGTTCCTTGTGATAAAGCTTTCTTGGCAATGGGTTTCCTTCACCCAGAACCAACCGGTGTTCTCGCCCAACTTGACATCAAATTGGATGATCGCGGTAACGTCGCGACAGAAGACTTTGCTACCAACCAAAAAGGTATCTTTGCTGCAGGTGATATGCGTACAGGTCAATCATTAGTGGTTCGTTGTATCAACGAAGGCCGTGAATGTGCTCGCGCAGTAGATGCTTACTTGATGGGGGGGACTAATTTGGAAGCCAAAGCAGATTCGTTGATGCTTTCAAATGCTTAATCTTTTTATATAACAAAGGTTTCCTTCCAAACTTTGTTTTGGCCAGCTATTTTAGCTGGCCTTTTTTGTTCTTGAGTCTTAAACAACAAATACCCAAAATATCTTCGACTCCGCGAACCACTCAAAACGTCCATGTACGCATAGAAATTGACCTCCTTGTACACTTAACATTGAGCCTCCCAACCTATTGATGCCTGCTTTACGATATCCACATTGCTGAACAGTTCGTTTTCTAGATAGGCATAGGCTCGCGCCTAAATTCTAGATTCCCAGTCCAAATCTATATGCTACAATCTCACATTAGCTATCTATTTAAATCTCTAAGAGAAAATCATGAAAATCGGCATTATTGGTGCGATGGAACAAGAAGTGTCCATCTTAAAAGACGCATTGTCTAACTGTGTAGAAGAGAAAAAAGGAAGCAGTACTTTTTTTTCTGGCCAGATAGAAGGGGTTGATGTTGTTTTACTTCAATCGGGTATTGGTAAAGTTGCCGCTTCCATTGGAACCGCCATTCTTTTAGACCAATATTGTCCTGATATTGTCATTAATACTGGCTCTGCCGGAGGCTTTGACTCGAGCCTAAACCTAGGTGACGTTGTTGTATCGACAGAGGTTCGTCATCACGATGTAGACGTTACCGCATTTGGTTATGAAATGGGGCAAATGGCAGCACAACCCGCCGCATTTACCGCCGATGATAATCTCATCAGCATCGCTGAGAAAGCGATAGCGATGAAAGATGGTCAACACTCTGTTCGAGGCCTAATTTGTACTGGCGATGTTTTTGTCTGTACCGATGAGAAAGCACAATATATCCACAACTATTTCCCGTCGGTTATCGCCGTTGAAATGGAAGCGGCGGCCATTGCTCAGACCTGTCATCAATTTAATATCCCATTCGTCGTTGTACGCGCGATATCTGATGTTGCGGATAAAGAGTCTCCAATGAGCTTTGATGAGTTTCTGCCACTGGCAGCAAAGAATTCATCTGAAATGGTCATCAACATGGTTAAATTGTTGAAATAGCCAATATGCAAACAGCATTCGACCAGATAGTAAGTAATGGCGCTCTATTGGTTTTGTGGGGGGGCTTGCTCTTCCACTTAATCTTACCTATTCCTATGTCGGCTCATCCTGCAACATTATGGCGCGCCTTTGCCAGAATATTGGCAGAAAAGGTCAATACAAATAAAAGCCATTCCCAAAGTATTCTTTCAGGCTCTTTAGCGTGGATGTTAATGACCTTGCCTGCATTTGCCGTTTTGGTCGCACTAAAACCATTGGTTTGGCAACCTCAGTTGTTCGATCTTGCTCTTTTATTGCTTGCTATTGATTGGCGAAATAGTGAAAAACTGGGCCACGCTCTGGCGGATGCGCTTGCAAAAGAAGATAAAAAGCTTGCCCGAAGCCTTCTTCTGCCAATTCTAAATAGAGAAACAAAGTCTTTGTCCCCTTTAGGTATTGGCAAAGCGGGTGCTGAAACCTTGATTTTGGGTTATGGTCGAAACGTTGTGTCCGTGCTTTTTTGGTTTGGCTTAACCGGCGGGATTGGCGCGCTCATGTTTAGGTTAATATCCGAATTAGCCAGAGCATGGTCTCCTAGCCGCAGTGAGTTCCTGCCTTTTGGCCTTACTTCTATTCGAATGTTGGCACTGTTTGAGTTTATACCACTGCGCATGTTCAGTATCATGATCATCACTGGAAAGAATGCAATGCAGGTTTTTGCTCAAGTATTAACGCAGAGTAAAACATGGCCAACGCCCGGTTCTGCTTGGCTTCTTTCTTCGGTTGGCAGTAAATTAGAGCTCTCCTTAGGTGGGCCCGCTATTTACGGCAACAATAAAACTATCCGACCAAAAATAGGTGGCAGAGTTGCACCGGGGGCGTTGCATCTTGGCCAAATCCAAAAACTACTCGCATGGCGACTTTTTGTCTGGATAGCACTGCAAAGCATAATTATGTTTTTGTTTTATCAAGGTATTTAGCTTGCGTCTTACTCTGTTCGTTTTATTATTTTCAGTCTCCTCATTCGCTTATTGCATAGATCGAGTGATCTCGCTTGCCCCATCTTCCACTGAGTTAATCTACGCGGCAGGGTTGGGTGATAAACTGGTTGCAGTGAGCAAGTACAGTAACTATCCAAAAGAGGCGCAATCACTAGAAATAGTGGCCAGTTTTGACAGCGTTAATATCGAAAGGATTGTCGCTCTCAATCCAGATCTTATTGTTGCTTGGCGATCTGGTGGTTCAGTTAAGTATCTCAACCAACTTAAAGAGCTTGGTTTTTCCATCTATTATTCCGATACGACTTATTTATCTGAAATAGCCGATAGAATAGATGAATTAAGTCAATATGCAGACTCTGCGAAAATTGGTCATGACAATGCACAAGCCTATAGAACAGAGCTAAAAAGGCTACAAAACCACTACTCCAATAACGTTCCAGTTTCCTATTTTTATCAACTAAGTAGCAAACCCATATACACCATTGCGAAAAACCACTGGCCTAGCGAAGTTTTTTCACTCTGTGGTGGCGTGAATATCTTTGAGCAATCCCCAATACCCTACCCACAAGTAGGTTTAGAACAGGTTATCCTAAAGGCACCAGAAGTGATGTTTACGTCACCTCACACGATACAAAACACGGAAATTTGGCAGCCATGGCAAGAGCAAATACCCGCAGTTAAACATCAGTTTATCTGGTCGCTTAATGCCGATTGGTTAAACCGCCCCACTCCTCGTTCATTAAAGGCAGTGGCACAAGCCTGTGAGTTTTTTGACATCGCTAGAAAGGAATTCAACCCGGAGACACTTAGATAAAATATACGCGGTAGTGTATCCATCATTAATGTAATCCGACGGATTAGGATAAATACTTCGTCATCACACTAGAAATTGGAGTAAAATCGAGCCAATTTTCACCCTAACTAGTTTTTAGTCACCTATGGATTCTACCCTACTTTACTTTATTGATATATTTGGTACCGCTGTTTTTGCTATTTCAGGCGTACTGCTCGCTGGACGGTTAAAGATGGACCCATTTGGTGTCATTGTGCTTGGTAGCGTTACGGCTATTGGGGGCGGATCTATCCGAGATATGGCATTGGGCGCCACGCCTGTATTTTGGATTACAGACATCGCCTACATCTGGATAATTATCATCACCTGCTTGTTAACCATGATAATTATCCGGCGACCGAAGCGTTTACCTTGGTTTGTATTGCCAGTTTGTGATGCCATCGGGCTAGGAGCGTTCGTCGGTATCGGTGTAGAAAAGTCACTCTTATTTCAAGACTCGTACTTGATTGCCGTGATTATGGGGGTTATTACTGGATGTGGTGGCGGTATCATTCGTGACGTACTTGCACGAGAGGTACCAATGGTGCTAAGAAGTGAGGTGTATGCCACCGCTTGTATTATCGGTGGCAGTATTCACGTTGGAGCTCTCTATTTCGACTACAGTAATAGAACGGCATTTATCGCGGGCGCTCTCGCCACACTGATCATTCGATTGGGCGCAATTAAATGGCACCTATCACTGCCTACTTTCGCTCTTCATCGATAATGAACTTAACTTAATAGCTCTACTAACTTCGCAAGGGCGTGATAGCACGCCTGTTCGCGGACTCTTTCTCTATTACCACTGAAACAAACCATCTCTTGCTCTTCAAACTGGTTGCCTATTTTCCAGCCAAACCATACGGTTCCTACTGGTTTATCCTCCGTTCCTCCCGTCGGACCCGCTATCCCACTCACCGATATTGATATCGTTGCTTGTGAATGTCTTAACGCTCCAGATGCCATCTCTTCTACCGTTTCCTGACTTACCGCACCATAGATATTGAGTGTCTTAGGACTGACACCAATCATGTCCATTTTTGCTTCATTGCTATAAGTAACAAACGCTCTATCAAACCAAGCGGAACTCCCTGAAACATCGGTAATGGCAGACGCAATACCTCCCCCGGTACAAGATTCTGCCGTAACCAAAACATGGCTATTCTCTGCTAATAAAATACCTACTTTTTGGCTCAATTCGCTTAGTGATAGCATCGGTCAAAAACCCTCTTATTGACTCTATTTTTATTGTTTATTTACATATCCTAACGCTCTAAAAATCATTGTCAAAGAACTCATTTTTATTTGCTAATTATTTTCAACCTCAGACAATCCAAAAAATGAATGGTTATGCAATGCCCTTATATCTAACGAAAAGAATGACATTGAGCAATGTCACTCATATTAAATTAACGTTACCTGGATGAAGGTCGATCCAAAATTCCTCTAAATCATCTTGCCTGTAATGTCGATTCAAGTATCCTTAACGTCACAAAAATCAGTTCACTAGCGATCACTAAGGTCACCATGACAAAAGCGACTCACACACACACGCCGATGATGCAACAATACCTAAGACTCAAGGCAGAAAATCCTGAGATTTTACTATTTTATCGTATGGGCGATTTCTACGAACTTTTCTATGATGATGCTAAAAAAGCATCCCAGCTTTTAGATATTTCGCTTACAAAACGCGGGGCGTCTGCTGGTGAACCGATTCCGATGGCTGGCGTTCCTTTTCATGCCGTTGAAGGCTATCTCGCCAAGCTAGTTCAGTTGGGTGAATCTATTGCTATATGTGAGCAAATTGGCGACCCCGCCACCAGTAAAGGCCCAGTAGAACGACAAGTTGTTCGCATCATAACGCCTGGAACAGTCACTGATGAAGCCTTACTTTCAGAACGTTCTGATAACCTAGTTGCGGCTATTTATCACCAGAAAGGCAAATTTGGTTATGCTACATTGGATATTACGTCTGGCCGCTTTCAGTTATCTCAGCCTGAGACTGAAGAGGCTATGCTTGCAGAGCTACAACGAACCACACCAAAAGAACTCCTTTTCCCTGAAGACTTTGAACCTATCGATGTTATTTCAAGCATTAAAGGGAGCCGTCGTCGTCCGGTTTGGGAATTTGAACTAGACACCGCTAAACAACAGCTCAATCAACAGTTTGGTACACGTGATTTAATTGGGTTTGGCGTAGAACACGCGAGCTTAGGCTTATGTGCCGCTGGATGCCTAATTCAATATGTAAAGGATACTCAAAAAACCGCACTGCCACATATTCGCTCGCTCACCTTTGACAGCCAAGATAATTCTGTGATCCTCGATGCAGCCACTCGCCGCAACTTAGAAATAACGCAAAACCTATCAGGTGGATACGACAATACACTCGGCTCTGTAATCGATCATAGCTCTACCGCTATGGGAAGCCGAATGCTTCAACGTTGGCTGCATCAGCCTATGCGTTGTAAAGAGACCTTAAATCAGCGTTTGTCGGCAATATCAGAGATAAAAGATCAAGGTGCATTTGTCGAGCTCAAGCCGGTTCTTAAGCAGATTGGTGATATTGAGCGAATCATTGCTCGTTTAGCTATTCGTACCGCTAGACCTCGAGATCTAGCCCGCCTGCGTCATGCTATGCAACAACTTCCTGAACTTGAAAGCTATTTGCAAACCTTATCAAATCCATACGTGGCTAAACTGGCTCAATATGCCGCACCAATGGACGACACCTGTCATCTATTAGAAACCGCCGTGAAAGAAAACCCTCCTGTAGTTATCAGAGATGGTGGCGTCATCGCTCCAGGGTACAGTGAAGAACTCGATGAATGGCGTGCACTCGCTGACGGCGCGACAGAATATTTAGAAAAACTTGAATTGGAAGAGAGAGAAACACACGGTATAGAATCGCTAAAGGTGGGTTTCAACAACGTACATGGCTTTTATATTCAAGTAAGCCGTGGCCAGAGCCATCTGGTTCCCGCACACTATTTGCGTCGACAAACACTAAAGCACGCTGAACGCTATATCATTCCAGAACTAAAAGAACATGAAGATAAGGTGCTAAGCTCTAAATCTAAAGCACTGGCGATAGAGAAACAACTTTGGGAGCAACTTTTTGACTTATTGCTTCCTCATTTAGAACAGATGCAAAATTTAGCGTCTGCGATTTCACAATTAGATGTATTGCAAAATTTGGCAGAAAGAGCCGATAGCTTAGGTTATTGCCGTCCAAAATTGACTGATTCCGTTGGAATACAGATAAAGAATGGGCGACACCCGGTTGTTGAACAGGTAATGAATGACCCATTTATTGCGAATCCTATCGACCTGAATCCAAGTCGTAAGATGTTGATTATTACGGGTCCAAATATGGGGGGTAAGTCAACCTATATGCGCCAAACTGCGCTTATTGTATTACTCGCTCATATTGGTTCCTATGTACCAGCAGAAGAGGCCGTCATTGGCTCGATTGACAGAATTTTCACTCGAATTGGCGCCTCTGATGATCTCGCATCTGGTCGTTCAACCTTTATGGTTGAAATGACTGAAACCGCCAATATTCTACACAACGCAACCCCACACAGCTTAGTGTTAATGGACGAAATAGGTCGCGGAACCAGTACCTATGATGGGCTGTCTTTGGCCTGGGCCAGTGCAGAATGGCTGGCCAATCAAATAGGGTCAATGACGCTGTTTGCTACCCACTATTTTGAGCTTACAGAATTGCCAAATTTAGTCGACCATTTAGCCAATGTACATCTGGATGCCGTCGAGCATGGTGACAGCATCGCCTTTATGCATGCTGTGCAAGAAGGCGCCGCAAGCAAATCCTACGGTTTAGCTGTGGCTGGATTAGCAGGCGTACCTAAGACCGTAATCAGAAACGCAAGGGCAAAACTAAATCAACTAGAAAAACTTGCCGATCAACCACGTGGAAACAAAAATGAAGTCGATATTACTAATCAACTCAGCTTAATACCTGAACCAAGTGAAGTAGAAGAAGCATTATCGAATATCGACCCGGATGACCTAACGCCAAGGCAGGCTTTAGATGAGTTGTATCGTTTGAAAAAGCTGCTTTAAAAGTAATGAAAAAGGCGCTGCTAGGTTAATAGATTAACCTAGCAAACGCCTTTCAATTTATCCAAGTAACATTACATCTGATCAACATCAAATAGAGATTCCATATTCAATCCCTGCTTGAGTAAGATTTCACGTAACCGGCGTAAACCTTCCACCTGTATCTGACGTACACGTTCACGTGTTAGGCTAATTTCACGGCCGACTTCTTCAAGTGTTGACGGCTCGTAACCAAGTAATCCAAACCGTCTCGCGAGTACTTCTTTCTGCTTAGGGTTTAATTCATCTAACCAGTCGATAAGCGAATTTTTAATATCATCATCTTGAGTTGATACCTCAGGATCTGAGTGGTTAGTATCTGGAATAATATCGAGTAGTACTTTTTCGCCATCGCCACCAATCGGTGTATCTACCGAGCTTACTCGCTCGTTTAGACGTAACATCTTACTGACATCACTCACAGGCTTATCTAGTTTTTCAGCAATTTCTTCTGCTGTAGGCTCGTGATCCAACTTTTGTGAAAGTTCACGCGCGGTTCTTAGATAGATATTTAACTCTTTAACAACGTGGATGGGTAAACGGATGGTACGTGTCTGGTTCATCAATGCACGTTCTATTGTTTGACGAATCCACCACGTGGCGTATGTAGAGAATCTAAATCCACGTTCCGGATCAAACTTCTCAACTGCACGGATAAGGCCTAGGTTGCCTTCTTCAATGAGATCAAGTAACGCGAGTCCTCGGTTACTGTAACGACGTGATATCTTAACCACAAGACGCAGATTACTTTCAATCATACGCTTACGTGCTGCTTCGTCGCCGCGTAAAGCTCTTCGAGCGTACAACACTTCTTCTTCTGCCGTTAATAGTGGAGAGAAACCAATTTCCCCAAGATAAAGCTGTGTTGCATCTAGACTTTTAGCGGTGACTTCTAACTCTTCTTTAGCTACCTTTTTAGATTTAACTTCTTGTACAAGACGACCCGAACCCAGCTCTTCCAGAGCTTTCTCGTTTGTCTCGAACTCTTCGACTTTTGTTGCTGCATTGCTGATACCCATAGTGCCTCCCCTTGGCGAGCTAGCAAGACATTCTTTTTATAAATGTCGTTGAAGTAATTTTTCTTAAGGCAAGTACCTCTGTGGATTAACAGACTTACCTTGATAACGAATTTCAAAATGCAGTTTTACGTTATTGCTACCGGAACTTCCCATGGTTGCTATTTTTTGTCCTGCTTTTACATTTTGTCCTTCGCTTACTAGCAAACGGTCGTTGTGGGCATATGCACTTAGATAGTTATCATTATGTTTCACAATAATTAAGTTACCGTATCCTCGAAGTGCATTCCCAGAGTAAACGATTTTACCGCCTGCCGTAGAAATGATGGATTGACCTCGCTGCCCTGCTATGTCAATGCCTTTATTTCCCTGGTCTCCGGAAGAAAACTTCTTAATAACTCTACCTTTAGTAGGCCAAATCCATTTAGAAATCTTGTTATTCTTTGGCTTTGGTTTACTGACGGTTTTGTTAACATTTTGTTTACTCTTAGAGTCAACATACTCTTTTGATTTACTCTGATCAACATTCTTTTTAGTGGGGTTTTTGGTTGAACTTGACTTATTTGAAGTTGATTTTGTCGTCTTATTGGCTGGTTTTTTTGCAGATTGAGTTGTTGATTTCCCCCCAGAAACAGATGAAATAGATGTTCCACCAGTTGCAGTACTAGCTGCGGTTACTGATGCAACAGTGACTGCGGAAGATCCTGAGCCAGATCCTCCATAGGCTGGAGATTTATAGGCAGGTTGCCACAATTTAAGTTTTTGTCCCGGTCTGATCGTGTAAGGAGCAGCAAGTCCATTGTAACGAACCAAGTCATTTACATTCTTATCTGTGACGTATGCGATAAAATAAAGGGTGTCTCCCTTTTGCACTTGATAAAAACTTCCTCTGTAACTGCCTCTTTCAATCGTACTGTAGTCTTTATTGATGCTTGAAACCGGCGCAGGGGAAGTTGCCGTGCACCCTATAAGTACGCAGCTCAAAATGCTTATACAACATATCAGTTTCAATTTACTTTTCATGCTTTACGCTAAATCACCTGCTATTAAAGGTACAAATCGAACCGGTTCAATAACCGTTGAAATGAATTCACCACCTTGCCTTACTATTTTCAACAATTGTTGATTATCGCCACCAACTGGAATAACTAAACACCCTTTGTCTGCTAGCTGAGCTAACAACTCTTGCGGAACCTGAGTAGCCGCGGCTGTAACGACGATCGCATCGAAAGGAGCTTGAGTCGACCATCCTTGCCAACCATCGGCATGCTTAGTAGAAACATTGTATATATCGAGTAACTTAAGCCGTCTTTTCGCATCCCATTGCAATGATTTGATACGTTCTACGGAATAAACTCTGTCCACTAACTGGGCCAACACCGCGGTTTGGTATCCTGAGCCTGTTCCTATTTCTAGTAATCTAGAATTAGGGAACAAGTTTAACAATTCCGTCATCTTGGCGACGATATATGGCTGAGAGATTGTTTGTCCATGAGCAATCGGTAAAGCATTATTATCATAAGCCTGATGCATTAGCGCTTCAGATATAAAATGTTCTCTCGGTACTCGGCGAATTGCATCGAGTACTTTGGGACATTGAATTCCACTAGAAGATAGAAAATCTATTAGTCTATCTGCTTGAGGGTTGCTCATTTCACGTTACCTTTTAGCCAAGTATCCATGCTACCAAGAGAATCATGCGCCGTTAAATCGACCTGCATTGGAGTAATAGAAACCAGTCCATTCTCTATCGCATAAAAGTCGGTACCTAAACCTGCATCTTGCTCTCTTCCTGGAGGCCCTAACCAATAAACATCATGACCTCGAGGGTCTTGTTGTTTGATCATGGTTTCTGCGTGATGACGAGCGCCAAGTCGTGTGACTTGCTGCCCTTTCAGTTCATCAAATGGTACATCCGGTATATTGATATTAAGAAGTCGGTTTGCCGGAATAGGCGATATATTATGTTGCTCAACAATCGCGCGGACAATTCTACCCGCGGTCTCAAAATGTTGATCCCCTACCAATGAAAATGCAATCGACTGAACACCAAGAAAGTGCCCTTCCATTGCGGCGGCAACCGTCCCTGAATAAAGCACATCATCGCCTAAGTTAGCACCATGATTGATTCCAGAAAGTACAAGATCGGGCATGTCATCTTTAAGCAACTCATTTAATGCAAAATGAACACAATCTGTTGGCGTCCCTTGAACCGAGTAGATGTTTTTCTCGATTTCGACCACCCTTAAAGGATTTTCTAGTGTTAACGAGTTTGATGCACCAGAGCGATTCCGGTCTGGGGCAACAATAACAATTTCGGCCATATCCTTTAGTGATTCGGCAAGTGCTTTAATTCCATTTGCATGCACACCATCATCATTACTTAGTAGAATCTTCATTACTTACCCTTGATCAAAATGACGCTCTACTGGGATTTCTTCAATTAACTCTCTAACAATAGAAGTTGCAAAGCTGCCAGATGTTAATGAAAATGAAAGTTCGATCATACTATCTTCCACTTTGAAGCTAAGGCCTAAAGGCCTTAATAGTACATCCCTTCGATCATGACGCATTCTGTTACCTCGGATGAGAGCCATCAGCTCAGACTCTGCATCAACCACAGCCTGTTCTATCTCAAGCGCATCTTCTTTTGTAGGTAAAGCATTATCTCCAGCTAATGCCGCTGTTAAGGCTGATTTACCTGCCTCTAATTCTTCCTGAAAGCTTGATATGTTTACTTCATCAATCTCAATTAACTTATCAGATTGACTCACGATATCACCGGCAATAAGGGTATTAAGAACCCCTTTGTTCATCCGGCTTGACACAATGTGATTAAATATCCACGAACGAGCAGTCGATAAATAAAGGCTACGTTGATTCTGATTTTTAGTTCGAACGTTATCTCTACCCCAACGTCTTGCTTCAGATAGGTTATTGCCTTCTCTACCAAACCTTTGCGCACCAAAATAATTAGGCACACCGTTTTCGATCACTTGCTGTATTCTCGCTTCGACATCGTCTGTATCCGTCACTTCAGACAGCGTAATTTCAAAATCGTTACCAATTAGGTCTCCCGGACGGAGCTTTCTGTTATGGCGTGCCGTTTCGAGAATTTGAATACTTGGATACTGCTGTTCAAACTCTGAAAAATCAGGTGTATCCAATTTTGGAAGCTGGATACTGAGCCATTGCTCAGTTATCGCATGCCTATCTTTTAAACCAGCCCATCCGATATTCTTAGATTTAACACCGCATACTTTGGCTAATTCATTTACCACAAAACTGGTGTTTTCACCTGTCTTACGAATACGAACCATTAAGTGCTCACCAGATCCCGAAAATTCAAACCCCAGATTTTCTTTTACAACAAAGTGTTCTGGTTTCGCTTTCAATTTAGCTTTTGAAGTTGGCTTACCGTGTAAATAAGCCAATTCGGCTAGGATATCTGTCATTAGTTTTCTATCTTCTTTAATAAAACAACAGCTTCGCACGCAATACCTTCTTTTCTTCCGGTAAAGCCGAGTTTTTCTGTTGTTGTTGCTTTCACGTTTACATTATCCACAGACGTTCGTAGGTCTTCTGAAATAACATCACGCATACATTGAATATAAGGTAACATCTTAGGAGACTGGGCAATAATGGTCACGTCTAGGTTGCCAATTTGATAGCCTTTCTCGTTGACAAGTCGGTATACTTTTTTCATCAACTCACGACTATTTGCACCTTTCCATTGTTCATCCGTATCCGGAAAATGACGGCCAATATCACCCTGCGAAATGGCACCTAAAAGTGCATCTGTTAAAGCATGGAGTGCAACATCACCATCAGAATGCGCTATCAATCCTTGTTCATAAGGAATAGAAACACCACCAATTATTATTGGTCCATCACCACCAAACTTGTGCACATCAAAACCGTGGCCAATTCGGATCATCAACTATTTCCTTTTTCCTAAACACTAGGGTCTATTGTTCTTTCGTGGTTAAAATTTTTCGAGATAATATTATATTCGTTCAACTAACGCGTTCACCTAGATAGAAAGCGGCTAAAGCTAAATCTTCGGGCTGCGTTATCTTAAAATTATCCATCCTTCCTACAACTAGCTTAGGCTTACAACCCGCCCACTCCATTGCCGATGCTTCATCAGTAATGTTAATGCCTGCCTTCATCGCACCAGACAGTGCATCATGTAGTGGCTGAACCTTAAACATTTGGGGTGTCAATGCATGCCACAAATTTTCTCTATCTACGGTTTCATTTATCGAAGCCGAACGGTTTCCACGTTTCATTGTATCTCGTACTGGTGCCGCTAAAATACCGCCGTCTTCTGTCACCATTACCTGCTTGATCAATTTATCGATATCAGCTAAATCTATACAAGGTCTAGCCGCATCATGTACCAATACCCACGCATCTGGTTTTTTAACCGTATGCAATAAATAATCAAGGCCAGACAACACTGAGTCAGCACGCTCTAAACCACCGATGACACGGATAACATTGTTGTTCGACGCTAGTGAAAGCTGCTTGAAATAAGCATCGTCATCAGAAACGGCAATAATAACCTTATCAATACAAGGATGTTCTAAAAGCTTATCAACGGTGTGTTCTAAGATGGTTTTATTGTGCAGCTTTAAGTACTGTTTAGGCAGATCTGCTTTCATTCTACTACCAATACCGGCAGCAGGAACAATGGCATAAAGTGGTTTTAAGTGTGGAGTCGTCATTTACGCATTCGACCTATTGAGAGCTGTCGTCGATGATTCGATAAAAAGTTTCACCTTCTTTAACTAAGCCAAGCTCATTTCTCGCTCTCTCTTCGATAGCGTCCAACCCTTGTCTTAGATCTTCGATTTCGGCAAACATCTTCGCGTTTCTTTCATTCAACTCTCTGTTTACCGACTGCTGAACCTCTATTTCACTCACGACATTGGTACGCTCAAGCATACCGTTCTTCCCCCAAACAAGGGTGTAGATCAGTAAAGAAAACAATAGTATTAAGGCAAGAGTAAATAGACGCACGCTAGATTATTCTCGTTGTATTAATTGTGGATGATATGGGAAGTATATATAGCATAAATTGGGGCTAGGGGCGAGATTAGTGGTTCATCCATGAATCTAAGAGTCTGAATCTAGAAGAGAGCAAAGCCATCGTTTCCGTTCGAGAACCTCGGTTCCTTTAGACATAAAAAAGCGCCTCACTAGGAGACGCTTCTAAATATTATTCACAACTACAAAGTTACAAAATCAAACAATCCTAATGGATTATTGACCTTTAACTTCTTTAAGACCGTTGAAAGGAGCACGAGCACCTAGCGCTTCTTCAATACGGATAAGTTGGTTGTACTTAGCAACACGGTCAGAACGGCTCATAGAACCAGTTTTGATTTGACCTGCAGCAGTACCTACCGCTAGATCAGCGATAGTTGCATCTTCAGTTTCACCTGAACGGTGAGAAATAACCGCAGTATAACCAGCATCTTTAGCCATCTTAATTGCAGCTAGAGTTTCAGTTAGAGTACCGATTTGGTTGAACTTGATAAGGATAGAGTTAGCAACGCCTTTCTCGATACCTTCAGCAAGAATCTTAGTATTAGTTACGAATAGATCATCACCAACTAATTGAAGCTTGTCGCCCATAAGATCAGTTTGATGCTTGAAACCATCCCAATCTGACTCGTCAAGACCGTCTTCGATAGATACGATTGGGTATTGGCTAGCAAGATCTTGTAGGTAGAAGTTGAATTCTTCAGAAGTGAAGACTTTTCCTTCGCCTTTCATGTTGTAGTTTCCAGCTTCTTTGTCGTAAAACTCAGATGCTGCACAGTCCATAGCAAGAGTAACGTCTTTACCTAGCTCGTAACCAGCAAGCTCTACAGCTTCCTTGATTGCAGCTAGTGCAGCAGCGTTAGATTCTAGGTTAGGAGCGAAACCACCTTCATCACCAACTGCTGTGCTTAGGCCTTTAGCTTTAAGTACTTTAGCTAGGTTGTGGAATACTTCTGCGCCAATGCGTAGAGCTTCTTTAAGAGTAGAAGCGCCAACAGGTTGAATCATAAATTCTTGGATATCAACGTTGTTATCAGCGTGCTCACCACCATTGATGATATTCATCATTGGTAGAGGCATAGAGAATTGACCTGGAGTGCCGTTTAGCTCAGCAATGTGCTCGAATAAAGGCATACCTTTAGCCGCTGCAGCTGCTTTAGCATTCGCAAGAGATACTGCTAGGATTGCGTTAGCACCAAATTTAGCTTTGTTTTCTGTGCCATCTAAGTCGATCATCACTTGGTCAACTTCAGCTTGAGCTTTAGCATCTTTACCAGTTAGAGCTTCAGCAATTGCACCATTTACAGCGTCAACCGCTTTAAGAACACCTTTACCTAGGAAACGGGCTTTGTCACCATCACGTAGCTCAAGAGCTTCGCGAGAACCAGTAGATGCGCCAGATGGAGCAGCAGCCATACCGACGAAACCGCCTTCTAGGTGTACTTCAGCTTCTACAGTTGGGTTACCACGTGAGTCGATGATTTCGCGACCTAGAACTTTAACGATCTTAGACATTGATGTTTCCTCTCATTCATTTGCATATCAAAACTAAGAATAACCACACCTTATGCGCGATTATCCGGATTCTTGTAATTACTTACTTGTTTTCTAATTCACCGCGCTGATATTCACCAGCTGCCTTTACAAATCCTGCGAACAACGGATGACCATCGCGAGGTGTAGACGTGAATTCTGGGTGGAACTGAGACGCAACAAACCACGGATGGTTTGGATTCTCTATTACCTCAACAAGTTTCTTGTCTGCGGATAGGCCTGACACTTTAAGACCTGCTTTTTCAATTTGCGGACGAAGATTGTTGTTTACTTCATAACGGTGGCGATGACGCTCATGGATTGTCGCGCTACCGTAGAGCTCTTTTGCCAATGTGCCTTTTTCTAGATGACATAGCTGAGAGCCAAGACGCATAGTACCACCAAGATCAGATTGCTCAGTACGTTCTTCAACTTTACCTTCACCATCGACCCATTCGGTAATCAATCCTACCACCGGATACTTTGTTTCTTTATCAAACTCTGTTGAATGTGCCCCTTCAAGTCCTGCAACATTTCTTGCAAACTCTATTAAGGCAACTTGCAGACCCAAACAGATACCTAAGTAAGGCACTTTATTCTCACGTGCGTATTGTGCCGCAAGGATTTTTCCGTTGATACCACGGTCACCAAATCCACCAGGAACAAGAATAGCATCTAGACCTGCTAGCGCCTCATCACCTTTACTCTCAACATCTTGAGAATCAACGTACTTAATTTTTACGTTTAGACGATTTTTTAATCCGGCATGTTTCAGCGCTTCGTTAACAGATTTGTAAGCATCTGGAAGCTCGATATATTTACCGACCATTCCAATGGTTACATCCGCTGTTGGGTTTGCTTCTTCGTAGATGACTTGCTCCCACTCAGATAGATCAGCGTCTGGTGCATCAATACCGAAGCGTGTGCATACTAAATCATCTAAAGATTGAGCTTTTATTAATTGAGGGATTTTGTAGATTGAATCTACATCCTTCATAGAGATAACGGCTTTTTCTGGTACGTTACAGAAAAGAGCAATTTTCTTACGTTCATTCGCAGGGATAATACGATCACTACGACAAACCAAAATATCAGGTTGTATACCAATAGATAGCAGCTCTTTAACAGAGTGTTGAGTCGGTTTCGTTTTCAGTTCACCAGCGGCAGCTAAATAAGGTACTAATGTTAGGTGCATAAACATAGCATGTTCACGCCCTACTTCAGCCGCTAGTTGACGAATCGCTTCCATAAATGGCAACGACTCTATATCACCCACAGTTCCGCCAACTTCTACAAGTGCGATATCATGACCTTTAGCGCCGGCATAAACACGATCTTTGATTTCATTAGTAATATGTGGGATAACCTGAATAGTCGCGCCAAGGTAATCGCCACGACGTTCTTTACGGAGAACATCGGCGTAAACACGACCTGCAGTAAAGTTGTTACGTTTCGTCATTTTGGTACGAATGAATCGTTCATAATGACCAAGATCAAGATCGGTTTCTGCCCCGTCTTCTGTAACAAATACTTCACCGTGCTGAGTTGGGCTCATTGTGCCCGGATCAACGTTGATGTAAGGGTCAAGCTTCATCATGGTCACTTTAAGACCACGAGCTTCTAAAATAGCAGCAAGAGATGCGGCTGCAATACCTTTACCTAGTGAGGATACAACCCCGCCAGTAACAAAAATGTAATTTGTCGTCATGTTTAACCTGAAATTGGTTGAATGAGGGAAAAAAGGTGCTTTCTGGACGGGATGTAAATATACCAGAAGCCCTTTATCGCCACAACGTGAAACTTATCACACTTGGTTAATTTATTTTTTGCTTCAAATCAATTCCGCCAATCATAAGCTGACGCTGAGCGGTTAGGCTTATTTCCCGGAACAAAGTATAGACACCGATACTGCACTCTAGCAAGGCACAGCGCGACTGGTCAGATCTTATCTATTACGAAACCTATTTTCGGTAGCGTTCACTAACCACCCTTTTTCACAACATCCCACATTGCATCTAATTCATCCAAACTAAAATCGTCCAATTGTTTTCCTTTCTCACGAACGAGACGCTCAACACCTTTAAAGCGCTTTTCGAATTTATTGTTTGCTTTACGTAATGCTGCTTCGGGATCTTTTCCTAGATGACGAACTAAGTTAACCGTGGCAAAAAGAAGATCGCCCAACTCTTCCTCTACTGCCTCTTCATTAGGCGTTACCTGAAGCACTTCTTCCAGAACTTCATCGAGCTCTTCTTTTACTTTATCTACCACAGGCCCAAGCGTATCCCAATCAAATCCATGTTTAGCGCAGCGTTTTTGAATCTTATTCGCCTTTGAAAGCGCAGGAAGCGACGACGGTACAGAATCGAGAATGCTCTCTTCTGTTTTGCCTAATTTGGCCTTCTCTCTCGCCTTTTCCTCTTCCCAGTGCGCATTTAATTCGTCATCGCTCTCAAATTTAGCTTGAGAAAACACATGAGGATGACGACGAATAAGCTTTTCGTTGACCGTTTCTACAACATCATCAAAATCAAAAAGCTGTTGTTCTTTCGCCAGTTGACTATAAAAAATGACCTGAAAAAGAAGGTCACCTAACTCTTCCTTGAGATTATCCCAATCTTTATTATGTATGGCATCCACTACCTCAAATGTCTCTTCAATAGTATGAGGCACGATGGTTTCAAAATTCTGTTTTAGATCCCAAGGACAGCCTTGCTCTGGGTCTCTAAGTTGGGACATAATTAAAATCAATTCATCAATGGGATTCGCTGTCATTTTTAACCTTTTATAATAATAGAATAGAGCGTCTTGAGAGACTCTAGTTTAACCTTCTGACAGAAATGACATCTTTAATCTGCTCAATCCTTGAAACAATTCGGCTAAGTATTTCAACATTTCTGACCTCTATGTTGAAATCCATTATCGACATTTGACGCTTATAATCGCTGCGGCTTTTCATACTAGAAATCTTTAACTTTTCGTTTGCCAGCAGCGTGGTGATATCTTTAAGTAAGCCGCTTCGCTCTAATGCTTCAATCCTTAACGTAAGTATAAAGTTACCCGCAAAGCTCGCTCCCCAAACCGTGTCAATAATACGTTCAGGTGCATGTAACCTTAACTCTGCCAGTTGCTCACAGTCACTTCTATGGACAGAAATGCCCCGTCCCTGTGTAAT
>LLEJ01000002.1_pt1 | contig 29470 bp, 35 predicted proteins | sample 595831 | NCBI WGS metagenome assembly LLEJ01 (sample SAMN02919310, study PRJNA255460) | bioreactor metagenome | biome: chemostat; feature: culture 2011_10.1; material: sediment; isolation source: day101 10degC chemostat 2011 inoculated with Wadden Sea sediment taken from... | place: Germany: Bremen... | reverse complement strand
GGGTATGGAAGTCCAGAAACAACTACAGGTGGAAATGCACTTAAATTTTACTCATCTGTAAGATTAGATATTAGAAGAATTGCAACACTTAAACAAGCTGAGAATTCTATTGGAAATAGAGTAAAAGTAAAAGTTGTAAAAAATAAAGTTGCAGCACCATTTAAATTAGCAGAATTTGATATTATGTTTGGAGAAGGTATCTCTAAAACTGGTGAACTTATTGATTATGGGGTTAAGCTTGATATTGTTGATAAAGCAGGAGCTTGGTTCTCTTATAACGATGCAAAAGTTGGTCAAGGAAAAGAAAACTCGAAAGTCTTCTTAAAAGACAATCCAGAAATTGCACTTGAAATTGAAAATAAAATTCTAACAGCAATGGGTGTAAATGATGAAATAATTCAAGGTACTCCAGAAGCTGACGACGAATAAACTAAGAGAGGATTTCCTCTTTTAGTACATAAAAAAACTACAACATATCTTTTTATATCTTTTTATATCTTTCTAAATTATTTTAAAAAACTATAGTAAAAGCAATTACCAATGAACTTTTTAGTATAATATCAAAAATTTAAGCAAATTATAGGAGAGTTACGTGGTATTTATAGATAACGTATACGCAGATGAAGTATTAGACTCAAGAGGAAACCCAACTGTTAGAGCAACAGTTGTACTAAGTGATGGTACAAAACAAAGTGCAATCGTTCCAAGTGGAGCAAGTACAGGAAAAAGAGAAGCTTTAGAACTAAGAGATGGTGATGATAGATTTTTAGGTAAGGGTGTTTTAAAAGCAGTTGAAAATGTAAACACTCTTATTGCTGATGAATTAATGGGATTAAGCCCATATAATCAAGCAGAAGTAGATGCAACTATGAAAGATATCGATGGGACACATAATTTATGCTAACTTAGGAGCAAATGCTGTTCTTGGTGTATCAATGGCAGTAGCACGTGCCGCTGCAACTTCACTTGATATTCCATTATATAGATATCTTGGTGGTGCTAATGCAATGACTATGCCTGTTCCAATGTTTAATATTATCAATGGTGGTGAACATGCAAACAACTCTGTTGATTTCCAAGAATATATGATTATGCCAGTTGGTTTTGAAGATTTCAACGAAGGTCTTAGAGCAACAGCTGAAATTTATCAACACTTAAAAAAAGTAATTGATGAAATGGGTGAATCAACTGCAGTTGGTGATGAAGGTGGATTTGCTCCAAATTTAAAATCAAACGAAGAACCTCTAGAAGTTATTGTAAAAGCTATAGAAAAAGCTGGATACAAGCCAGGTGAACAAATTGCACTTGCACTTGATGTTGCAGCATCTGAGCTTATCAATGACAAAGGTCTTTACGTATTAAAATCTGAAAATAGAGAGATTACATCTGAAGAGTTAGTAAATTACTATGCTGATTTATGTGCAAAGTATCCAATTGTTTCAATTGAAGATGGTCTATCTGAAGATGATTGGGATGGATGGAAAGTATTAACTGAAGTTCTTGGGGATAAAGTTCAACTTGTAGGAGATGATTTATTTGTAACAAATGCATCTATCTTAGCAGAAGGAATTTCTAAAAATATTGCAAACTCAATTTTAATTAAACCAAATCAAATTGGTTCTGTTTCTGAAACTATGTTAACTATTAGATTAGCGCAAAGAAACAACTACAATTGTGTTATGTCACATAGATCTGGAGAGAGTGAAGACGCCTTTATTGCTGATTTTGCTGTTGCTTTAAATTGTGGTCAAATCAAAACTGGTTCAACGGCCAGAAGTGATAGAATCGCTAAATACAACAGATTATTAGAGATTGGTGCAGAAATTGGTTATGCTGAATATTTAGGGAAACAACCTTTTTCTAAATAATTTATGAAAGAAAAATTTCATGAGCTTAAGAAATTTTCGTTTATAGTAATAATCTCTATTGCTATTACGATATTTCTTAGCTATCATGTTGCTAATGTTCTTTTTGGAGATACTTCTTTAGAAGTTTATAACTCTTTAAAACACAAAAAAGAGTACCTCCAAAATGAAATCAAAAGATTACAACAAGATAATGCACATTTGCAAAAAGAGTATTTTGAATTAAAAAATTTGGAGCCGGAAGAATGAAAACTTTATTTACACTTTTACTAGTTTTATCTACAAGTTTAATTGCTAGAGAAAACCCATTTGAACCAACAAATGCTTATGAAGAAGAAGCAGCTAGAATGATTGAAATAAATGAGGTTGAACAAGACTATGATGTAGAGTTTCAGCAAGAACAACAATACATAAATAGTATGTATGAAAAAATGACTAAGCCCGAAGAAGAGAAACCAAAAATGGTTGAAAAACCAAAGCCTGCTGCAAAACCAGCATTGACTGAAGCAAAAGTTAAAAAGTTAATTAAAAAAGCTCAAAAAGAAACAGAAGCAAAAACTAGAACAATTGTTAAAAAGGTTGTTAATCAACCAAAAGAAATTAAACAAGTAGTTTATGTAAAACCTAGACTTGATGTTACTATGGAAAAAGAGATCTTGCCTTTTGTTAAAATTGAATATGACAATGATAAAATTGATATTCATTCAAAATATAAAGTTACAAAAAAACTTACTTTACCAGGTAAGAAAAAAATCATTTTAGATTATGCAGCAAAAGAAAACTTTTATACAAAAAGAGAAATGCTTGATTCAACAAGTTTCAAAAAGATTGCTGTTGGAAATCATAAAAAAGAAAAATTTTTTAGAGTAGTTATTGAACTTTCTGAACTACCTGAAAACTACGAAGTTACATATGATGAAATGAAAGTAACAATTGTTAAACTGTATGAGATGTAATACAGTTTAGCAATAGACCTTTTATTCTAAATCTATATAAACTCTATTCACTCTCTTTTAATTTTATAAAATTAGATAAAATTCTAATTGCAATCATAACAACTAAAACTTCTAGTATAGCTGCTAATATAAATGCATAATAATAGAACTGAGTAATTGAATGATTATGATAAGCTAATGTTGACACGGCAATTAAAAGTGTTAAAGGCATTGAATGAGATAGACCTAACATAAAAAATTTATCCCATCCTATATCTTTTATAAATAAAGTTGAACCTACAAGCCTAATAAATATCATTGCAAATACGATTAAAAATGAAGTTAAGATAAGTCCTTCATGAAGTAATGATTCTAATTCAAAAGATGACCCTACATAAATAAAGAAAATTGGAACTAACCAACCAAATCCAAAGTGCTCCAATTTATGTGGTAATTGTTTATTATGTTCTTCAAAAAATGTAGTGATAAATGTACCTGCAATAAAAGCGCCAAATGCAACTTCAAGATGTAAATACATCATAACAGTAATCATCAAAAAGAAAACTCGCCATTGATACACGAATATCTTGTTCTTGATGGTCAACTTCAGGCATTAGAAATGCTTTTATTTCAGGATACCACCAAATAAGATTATGAAATAGTTTATAAATAAATAACATAGATACAAGAAAAATACAAAAAAGAAACATTGTTTTATAAAATTCAAAATTTATTCCAAATTCTAATGCAGCAGAAACAGTAGTAAGTGCAAAGATGGATACTATCTCACCAATTAACCCCACAGTAATTCCCAATGCAATCCATTCTACATCTCCATACTCTTTTTTCAAAGCAGCTAATAATCCAATAGAAATAAGAGGAAGTATTACAATAAATATATATCCTAAATCTAAATAGAAAGTAATTATTGCAGCAAAAGAGAAGAGTATTATATTATATATTAACGATTTTTTTTAAAAGATTTGAAGAGATATTAACAAGTTTTTTTAAATCAACTTCAAGTCCTGCTAGAAACATTAAATAGAGGAATCCAAGTTCTGCAACAAGTTCCAAAATAGAGTGTTCAACAATAAACGCAAAATAAGCGGCCAATGCTCCAAGTGTAATTTCTACAGTAATAGTAGGCAACCTAAGAAGTTTTGCTATTAATGGTGAAGAAAATATGATTAATGATATTGATATTATTATTAGTATTTCTTCACTCATTGATTATCCTAAAGATTAGTCTCTTTCTCTTATAACTTTAATACCTTGCTTTTCAAGCTCTGCTATATCCTCAGCTGGAGTTCTTCCTGCAGTTGTTAAATAATCTCCTATTACAAAAGCATTTGCACCTTTTTCAAAGATTTTATATTGCTCATCTCCAAACATTAGTTCTCTTCCTCCCGCAACCATAATTTTCATCGCATTTGGAATCATTTTTCTTGCTAGTGAAATTAGTTCAAAAGCTTCTTCTCTTGAAACACTATTCTCAACTATTGGTAGAGCTTCATTTGGATGGAAGAAGTTTAATGGAACATTCATTGGGTTTAAAGATGCAATTGATTCAAGCATTGATACTCTTTGTTCTTGAGTTTCACCTAAACCGAAAATTCCACCACATACAAGTCTTAATCCAACTTCATTTACATTTAAACATGTTTGATATCTTTCTTCCCAAGTATGAGTAGTTACAATTTGAGAATAATAATCTTGTGCTGTTTCTAAGTTATGATTATATGCATCAACCCCAGCTTCTTTTAATGCTTGTATTTGTGGTACAGTTGCTGTTCCATTACAGGCAATTAAAATAAGTCCTAAATTTTCTTTTTTCACAGCTCGTGCTGCTTCACAAACAAATTCAAGTCTTTTATCATCTAAACCTTTTCCTGCGGTTACTAAACAAAATCCATTAGCTCCATTTGTTCTTGCTCTTTTTGCTTCTTCTACAATTTGTTCTATCTCTTTTCTCTTATATCTTAAAATATCTGCTTTATATTTAACACTTTGAGTACAAAATTTACAGTCTTCATTACATGTACCACTTTCAATATTACAAATTGCACATAAAAAAATTTCTTTATTTTCGTTCATATATAATCTCTTCTTCTAAAAATTTATTTTCATTTATATTTCGTGAGTAATAATTAATTATATACTCATTTTCTTTAATTTCTAACAACACACATTCGCACTTTGGCTTCTCCCTAGCACACACTTCCCCAGGGTTTAAAAACAACGTTCCTTCTTTATATTCACTTTCAAAAATATGTGTATGTCCAAAAATCACAACATCACTATCTCCATTTATATAATAAGGCATATGCATAAGTTTAAATGTCGTATTTTTTATCTTAAAATGATAAGGTTCCTGCTTGATAGTATATTTATTTTGCAAAGGAATTAAAGACATATCATTATTTCCGAAGACACTAACGTATATTAAATTTGATTCTTCTAAAAGTTTTAAATTATCTTCTACACATAAGTCACCAGCATGAATTAAATATTCTGCATTCTTTGATTTAAGAAGTTCAATAACGTCTCTAGTATAGTCAACCTTATGATGACTATCTGATAAGATACCTATCTTCATAGATTACTTATCAGTTTTTTTAGCTGCTGTTTTTTTGTTGTAGTTTTCTTTGCCGTACTTTTTTTAGCTGGTGCTTTTTTAGTAGTAGTTTTCTTGGCAGTTGTTTTTTTAGCTGGTGCTTTTTTTGCACTTCCTTTAGATTTAGGATCTTTAGCAATAATTTCTAAAGTCTGTTCTAAAGTTAAATCTTCAGCTTCTACACCTTTTGGTATTTTAAAGTTCTTTCTACCTTGTTTTATATAAGGACCATATTGTCCAATTAAAACTTGAATTTTCTCTTTTTCAAATACCTTTATTGTTGCTTTTGCTTTTGCTTCTGAAATCTCTTTTATCACTTCTAAAGCTCTTGGTAATTCTATAGTATAAGGATCATCTGTTTTAAGTGAAAAATAGTTTGTTTTTATTTGTAAGTATGGTCCAAATCTTCCAATATTTGCTTTGATATCATCACCATTTGAATCCTGTCCCACAACTCTTGGAAGAGTAAATAAGAACAATGCTTCATCCATAGTAATTGTATCCATATTTAAATGATCTGGAATTGCTACAAATTGTGGTTTTTCTTCATCATCTTTTGTTCCAATTTGAACAAATGGACCAAATCTTCCAACTCTTGCACTCATTGGTTTTCCAGATTTAGGATCAATTCCTATTTCTCTAATTTGAAGATAGTCTTCTTTATTTACACTCTCTTCTTTTTCATTAATAGTTTTTTTGAAATCACCATAAAACTCTTGCATAACTTGTTGCCATGCAATTTTACCATCAGCAATTTCATCAAACTCTTCTTCTACTCTTGCAGTAAATCCTAAATCTACAATATGAGGGAAATGATCAACTAAAAAACTATCCACAATTTCACCTGTTGGAGTAGGAGCAAGTTTTTTGTCTTCTGTTTTAATTACATATTCCCTTGCTTGAATAGTTGAAATTGTTGGAGCATAAGTTGATGGTCTTCCAATTCCTTCTGATTCAAGTTTTTTAACAAGTGATGCTTCAGTATATCTTGCAGGTGGTTTTGTAAAATTTTGTTCTAAATCTAGTTTTTCAAGATTTAATATAGTTCCCACTTTTATAGTTGGTAAAATTTTTTCAGAACTATCAAGTGCAGATTCTGGATTATCACTTCCTTCTGTATATGCTTTCATAAATCCAGCAAATACAATTCTCTGTCCCTTAGTTTGGAACTCAAACTCTTTATCTTTTCCTGCACTTATTTTATATGTAGTATTTGCAATTTTTGCAGCTGCCATTTGAGTTGCAAGTGTTCTTTTCCAAATAAGTGAGTAAAGCTTATATTGTGAATTATCAACAAAAGCCTTTATATCACTTGGTTTAAGAGCTAAATTAACAGGTCTGATTGCTTCGTGAGCCTCTTGTGCTCCTTTTGCTTTTGATTTATATGCTCTTGGTTTACTTAATGAGTACTCTTTCCCATATTCAGATTCAATTACTTCTTTTGCAGCACTAGTAGCAACTTTTGAAAGGTTTAATGAGTCAGTTCTCATATAAGTAATTAAACCACCTGTATGTCCTGGAATATTTCCTACATTACCTTCATAAAGTTGTTGTGCAATAATCATTGTTTGTTTAACAGAATATCCTAACTTTCTACTTGCTTCTTGCTGTAGTGTAGAAGTTGTAAATGGAGCAGCAGGGTTTCTATTTGAATCTTTTTCTTCAATATCAAATAGTTCAAAATTTCCTTGATTTATTGAAGCTTCAATTGCTTTTGCTTCTGCTTCATTTTTTACTTTTTTGTTTTTCCATCAATTTTTGCAAGTTCCGATTTTAAATCTGGATTAGTAAATTCTGATTTAATTTTCCAAAACTCTTCTGGAATAAATGCATTAATTTCATTTTCTCTATCAACTATAATTCTTACTGCTACAGATTGAACTCTACCAGCACTTAGACCATATCTAACTTTTTTCCATAACAAGGGTGAAAGTTCATATCCAACAGCACGATCAAGTATTCTTCTTGCTTGTTGAGCATCAACTAAGTGTTGATTTACTTCTCTTGGGTTATTAATTGCTTCTAAAATAGCATCTTTAGTAATTTCGTGGAATACAATTCTTTTTAGTGGGTTTTTTTCAATTTTTAGTGCAGGGATAAGATGCCATGCAATAGCTTCTCCCTCTCTATCCTCATCGGCCGCGAGGTAAATAGTAGTATCTTTATTAATATTCTTTTTTAAATCAGTTATTACTTTTTTCTTATCTGTTGAAATAAGATATTTTGGTTCAAAATTATTTTCAGGATCAAATCCAAGTTTTGATTTTGGTAAATCTCTTACATGACCCATTGAGGCCATTACTACGTAATCTTTACCTAAAAATTTTGATATCGTTTTTGCTTTTGCCGGTGACTCTACTATTACTAAATTTTTCACTATTTATATACCCTGTATTTTTTTTACAATCCGAAATTCTATCATAAATAGATATAAAAGCAATTAATACTAATAAATTACTATTTCTTCCTCAATATCTATATCAAATTTCTCTTTTATTTTACTCTTTGCTAAGTTAATTAGATAAATTGCATCTTCGTAAGTTCCTTTATCTAAATTTACTAAAAAGTTTGAATGAACATCACTAAAAGCCATGTCCCCTTTTCTAAAACCTTTCAATCCAACCTCTTCGATAAGTCGTCCAGCAAAATCGCCTTTTGGATTTTTAAAACAAGACCCTGCGCTGGGAGTTTGAGGTTGATTATCTCTCATTTTATTAAACTCTTTTAACTTATCCTTGCAAAACCCTTTTTCAATATCAAATACAACTTCATAAACAATTGTATCAATTTTGGTTTGCCTATATGAATAAGTTATCTCTTCTTTTTTTACATAGCCATCTTTAGTTTTGATTTTATCTATGTAATTAAATATTTCCCAAGATTTTAATCCTGCATTCATCTTAACAAGCCCACCGAGATTTCCCGGAAGTTTTGCTAAAAATTCTAAATTTGCAATATCATTTTTTCTTACATACGTTAAAAGTTTTCCAGAAGTTGTTGCACAACCTACATAAAGTTTATTATCAACAAGTTTTATATAGTCAAATTCATCACCTAAAACTGCAAATTTTGGATGAGTAGATGAAACTAAAAGATTATTTGCCCGACCAATAATTTGATAATCATCATAATCACCAATTTCATTGATTATTTTAACATCACTAATTGGTCCTATTTTTATTGAAGAGTATCTTGAAAAGTCTATTGTTCGATATTCTGCTTTTTGGCTCACTTTGCTCTTAATTCCTCATATTCTGTAGGAATTAAAAAATCTTTTGCTCTAACAAGATTTTCAAAATATCCATGTTTATAACCTAACTCATATAACTTATCTAAAGCTTCATATTGAACTTCACTAAGATTTACAGAATTATCATTTGCATATAGATCTAAATAAGTATCTAAAGTATCAGCATCAACTCTTATAAGCCCTTTTTCTAAAAGCATTGGAGCAAGTACTTTTCTATTTTTATTTGCTACATCTACTGCTTTAATTAATGTATTTTCATAATCAATTGCACTATGTAAAGGAAGAGATCGTCTTATACACATTCCACCTAAAGGAAGAGGTAATCCTCCACCTGAAAGTTCAACCCAGATATCCCAAAGTTCTCGTTCAACTTCAAGTTCGTCATCAAATGTTAATATAGATTCATGAATTAAAACACCTGCATCAACAGTTCCATCAAGAACAGCTTTTTCAATATCTAAGAAATTCATATAAGTAATTCTAGCTTCAGGATAAGCTATTTTAAACAATAAACCATTTGTAGTAAACTCACCACTAAGAGCTACTTTGAAGTTTCTTTTTAACCTTGAACCTTTTTTCTTAATTAGTTTTGGACCATAACCTTCTCCAAATGAAACTGCAGTTTTTAGTAATGCATAATCATCTTTTACAAAAGGATATAAAGCAAAAGAAATAGCACAGATATCATACTCTCCAGCTAATGTAGCTTTATTTAGTGTTTCAATATCATCTGCAATATTTTCAAACTTGGCATCTTTTGGTGTAACCCAACCAAATTTAATTGCATAATACATAAAAATATCATCTGCATCAGGAGAATGTGCAACGCTTATAGTCTTCAAAATAAGTCCTTAAAAATTCTTTTTAATTTTAATATTCGTGATTGTATCAAGTTATCTATTACTTTTTGTTTATGTTTCCAAATTGTGACTTGCACGTGACAAAATATCATATAAAATTCATATTCCTGTGTTAGTATATGAATATTCATTTATTATTGAGGTAAAAAATGGTTATTAAATTTATAGATTGTACAGAGACTCATCACAACGATATGGACAAGATTGTAAGTTTTTTAAGTTCATATTTTGATAATCTGAAAGTAAAAAACTATACTCTTAAACTTAATGAGTTAAGAATCGTAAAATGTACACAATGTCGTTGTTGTACACAAAAAGACAGCTGTGAACCAGTTAAATGTGTAATTCAAGATGAAATGAATGAAGCAATTGACCAAATAGAAGAAGCAGACGCTTATGTAATCCTAGCAGATAGAAATAATCTATTTTCAAAAAATAAAGTTCATGATAAATTTTCTGAAAGACTTGTAGCTTACCACTATTGGCCATACGGTCAAGTCCAATCAACTCCAAGAAAAATTACTTTAGAAAAAACATCTATATTAATTAATTATAATACAACAAAATATTTTATGAATCATAGTTTCTATACGTCAAAAGTAAATATGGAAAGAACTTCTACTTCTATTGGAGCAAAAGTTTTAGATTGGCAACCAATCACTCCTAAAAAAGATTTACTTAGTAGTTATGAGAATAGATTGAAAGAGATGGCTGATAAACTATTAGCTTCTTTGCAAGAAATTGCTTCTTAAAATTAATCTAATTTAAAAATCTTTCTCTTATATTATTTCTAATTTTTGAAGTCATTGTTATATATGTATGATAGGATTTGATTTATTGCTCCACTTTACTTTATTAAAAGTGGAGATTCAACCCCTAAAGCGTTATTTTAATAGTAAACAGTAGAAAATCCCTCTGTCCAATGATTTCTATCAATTGTATATTTATCAATAAAAAACTTATCTGGATAATCTTTAAATCCAGGTAGTCTTTTATAATTTTCAACTATTTCTTTTGCTTTTTCTAATGTTGAGAAAGCACCAATAAATTTAGTTTCTGCACAATCATCAAGATCATAACTATGAATAATTATATATATATAATTATTCATTACTTAAAACCCCTATCACCCCATTTTTTTAATCTGTTAAAATCCGAACCAGGTCCTGTCCCTTCCCAATTCCCTTTTCCATATTGAGAATCAAGTAAACGTTTTACAAAATCTTTGCCATTTTCATTAGAATTAGGTTTGTTCCCTTTTGCCCAATCAGGAACATTGTTTGCCTTTTCTTTACCACTCTGCTTTGATTTTTTAGCATTAATATAATTATCACTTACATCACAAGTGCTACCCTTATTAGGCTTATAAACATTTTCATTCCAAAGATATCCCACACCGATAGCACCTACTGTTCCTACTCCTGCTACAATTTCAGGAATAAACGGGATAATGCAAGCTCACCAGTAGGATCCACAAAATTAACCGGATCATTAAGAACATACCCATAAAGGTTAGAATCACCACCACTAAAATCAATAGGATCCTTAGCAGTCCACTTACCAGTATAAGAATCATAATCCCTATACCCAAATCGATTTAATTTGGTATCTTTATCATAAAGCCCACCAGCAAATCCAAATGGTACTTTTAAACTTTCGTTACTATCACTTAAAATATTACCGTATGTATCATAAGTAATCTCTTTGATTATTTGCATTATGCAAGTATTTTATTGTTTTATTTGGTGTTACTACTTGTTGTAATTCTCCTAAGGTAGAGTAAGAATAAGTTGTTGTTCCATCTGGTGTTGTTTTCTCTTCTAAATATCCATCGTCATCATATCTATATGTATTATTACCATATACTTCTAATTGATCATCTAAAGTATATGATCCTGTTGTAGTTGTACCATTTACAGTTGCACTTAATCTATTTCCATTGTTATCATATGAATATATTTCAACTGTTGTATTATCTTTTTTTACTTCTACTAATCTTGCATTATCATCATATGTATAATCATATGTATTTGTTGCATTATTTATAGTTTCTGTTTTTTGAAGTATTAAAGATGCATTATCTTTTGATGTGATTTCATATGTAAAACTGTTATCTGATACTTTTGTTACTTCTCCATAATTATCATAGGTATAATCTTGAACTATTTTTCCATCAGTTACTTTTGTAACATAGGCATTATCTACATCTCTTGTAAATGTATAATCTCCTGATGTAAGAACTAGATTATCATTATCGTATGTATAGTTTTCTGTTTTTCCTGCGTATGTAGATGATGTTGCTAAGAAGTCATTGTTATATGTGTATGATAAAGTTTGGTTTATTGCCCCACTTTCACTTTGTTTTATTAAAAGTGGAGATTCAACCCCTGGGGTGTTATTGCATCCTCTAAGGTGTTATTTTAAATTATCTAAACAAATTGAAAAAAAACACAACATTAAATAAAAACATAAATATTAAAGCATAATAATTAAATATCCTAAAAGGTTTTAATAAAGAATCAAAATCTTTAAAGTTTAATAAGAATAAAAACATTATTATTAAAAAACCTATATAAATAAATAAATTATTCAAATAAAAATTATCTTTATTTTTAAAAGCAATGTATGCAATTATTCCAACTAATAAAGTAAAACTTCTTCTATATGGAATTATTTTCAATAACCATTTTAAAAATCCACTATTAATCTGCTCTTGTAAATAACAACCTACCTTGAATAACAATATTCTACTCCTCCTGATATTCCTACCCCTTCATTCGCTAATGGTACCCCACCAGTAAGAGAACCTCCATCTGGACCAACTCCAACACTACCTCCTAATTTAAGGTCTCCAATTCCGAAATCTCCACCAATTCCTAAAGTCCAACTTTCTTTCTTTGAATTGGTTTTTTTACATTCATCAGAAGAGTTATTATCATTCCACTTTGAATTAATATATCCTTCTGCACCTCCACCAATAAAAAGACCCAGCCCCACTCGTATACAAGTAGTTTGATTTCCTTCACTATCAATATGATGATTAACTCCAATAACACCAATATGAACTCCACCACCAACACCAATTCCAGAAGAAACATCCATTAACCCATATGGATCAATAAAATTAACCAGATCATTAAGCACATAACCATAAAGGTTAGAATCCCCACCATCAAAATCAATAGGATCCTTAGCAGTCCACTTACCAGTATAAGAATCATAATCCCTATACCCAAATCGATTTAATTTGGTATCTTCATCATAAAGCCCACCAGCAAATCCAAATGGTACTTTAAAGCTTTCATTACTATCTGAGATAATATTACCGTATGTATCATAAGTAATCTCTTTGATTACATTATGATTTATATCAGATACTGCTCTTAAAGATCCAACTTGATCATAATGTAAATAATACTTATTAGAACCTTGTGTCATTGATATTGGCATTCTAGAATTTGCGTATTCAAATCTTTGAACTAAGTTATCATCTTTATCATAAATTGCAAGTAGTGTTGTTAAGTTTGCCCATAGGTATTTTTCTACAACAACATTATCAACAAGTTTTGCAACTCTTTGATTATTTGCATTATGTAAATATCTAAAAGTTTAAGTTACTAGGAATACTCCTAGTAACCCGATATTTGAACGTAGTAAGAGATTATCTCTATTAAAGGTTCAATCATAAAGATTGAAAGAATAGTTACAATCGCAGCAAAGCCAATAAGTACTTTTATTGGAGTTGTAGCATTTGTCATATATTTTGTATTTGCACCTTCAATTGGGTCTTTTAAGAACATATAAATCATTGGCTTTAAGTAGTAGTAACCTGCGATTGCAGAATTTATTACCATGATTAATGCTAATAAAATATATCCTGCATTTACTGCACTTCCAACTAAATACATTTTTCCCCAGAATAGTGCAAAAGGAGGAATACCTGCTAAAGACAATAAGAATAGTCCCATCATACAAGCAGCTATTGGAGAGTTTTTAATTAAACCTGAGTATTTTTCTAAAGCATGATCAGAAGAGAAAGAGTTGTAATCTTTACTTCTATTTAACCATAACATTGTAAATCCACCAAGGTTTGTAACTAAAAATAAAATCCAATATAAGAACATAGCACTTGTTGCTTGTGTAGTTCCAATTAAAATTGCAGCCATTGCAAAACCTGCATTAGAGATTGAAGAGTAAGCTAACATTCTATTTATATCATTTTGAACTAAGGCTATAAGATTTGGAATAGTCATAGTTAAAACAACTGTTGCGTAAAGTATTACTTCAACATAGACATCTCCACTTGAAATAAAGATTTCAAAGAATCTTAACGCAACTACAAATCCAGCCATTTTTGGAACAATAGACATAAATCCTGCTAATGCAGCAGTTGAACCTTCGTAAACATCAGCAACCCAGATATGGTATGGAACTAAAGATAGTTTAAATCCAAGTGCACCTAACATGAAAACTACACCAAGTATTACCACTGGATAATTTTCAAAATTTGAAGCTACTAATATTTCTGATATTTGACCAAGCTCAACTGTTCCTGTTAAGGCATAGAAAATCATTGAACCAAAGGCAAAAAATGCGGTTGCTACAGCACCCATTGTAAAATACTTGATTGCTGCTTCTAAAGCATTCTTTCTATTATGCATTGCTATTAATGTATATAAAGACATTGAAGCTGTTTCAAGTCCTACAAAGATTAAAATCAATGAATCAGAACTTACCATAAATTGGAAGCCTGCAATCATAAATAAATATAAAGCAAAGTATTCAGGATATCTATATTCTTGGAATCTAAGTTTACTCATAGCTGTTAATGCAAACAATAATGAAGCTACTACAATAATACCTTGAGATAAAATAGAAATACCATCAATAAGCATTAAATCAAAGAAACCTCTTACTCCTCCAGAGTAACCTATTAATGTACCTAAATCAACAAGTAAAAAAAGTACCGTTAACATGATATATAAAGACTTATCAAGTTTTCTATTTACTAAATCAATACATAGAATAACAAGTGCTCCTACAATTGCAATAAGCATAGGTACAATTGTTCCAAAGTTTAAACTAGCAAACTCAATTGATACTGGTGGGATATTAATCATGTTTCACCTCCCCAATAGTGTTATACTCTAAAATCTTAACTTTTGTAGAAGGTTCTATTGCTTTTAATTGCATAACTTCAACAAGTTGAGATACTGACTTATCCACTGGTTCTAAAATTGGTTTTGGATAAATACCAAGAATTACAACTAAAGCTACTAAAGGAATTAAAGCTGCAAGTTCTCTACCATTTACATCTTTTAGGTTTTTATTCTTCTCATTAGTAAGTGGTCCAAAGAAAGACTTTTTATACATCACTAACATATAAACTGCACCTAAAATAATTGTAAGTCCAGCAATTAAAGTTAATACAGGTGATACTTTAAAGAATCCAAGTAAAGATAAGAACTCACCTACAAATCCAATGGTAAGGGGAAGTCCAACAGAAGCCATCAACATAATTCCAAAAATAGTTGCATATTTAGGCATAACAGAAGCTAGACCACCAAAGTCTTTTATCATCTTTGTATGTCGCCTATCATATATCACTCCAACTAACATGAACAGTGCACCTGAAACAATACCGTGAGAAATCATTAAGAAAATTGAACCGCCGATACCTTCTACATTTAATGCAAAGATACCAAGTATTATTACACCCATGTGAGAAACAGATGAGTATGCAATAACTTGTTTTATATCTTCTTGGGCGTAAGCTACCATTGCAGTATAAATAATTGCGATAAGTGCTAATGTTGCCATTGGATAGGTAAAGTATACTGAGGCATCAGGGAACAGCGGTAATGAGAATCTTACAAAACCATATGTACCCATTTTAAGTAATACAGCTGCTAAGATAACAGAACCTATAGTTGGTGCTTGACCATGTGCATAAGGAAGCCATGTATGGAATGGGAACATTGGTACTTTGATTGCAAAACCACAGAAGAATGCAACAAATAACCATAGTTGCATATCAAATGGCAATAACATCATATTCCAATCTAAGATACTAAAGCTCCAGTTTCCTGTTGTTTGAAAATATACATATCCAAGATACAACATACCTACAAGCATGATTAAAGAACCAATAAATGTATATAAGAAAAACTTAACAGCTGCGTACAGTCTTAAGTTTCCACCCCATGCTCCAACAATATATAACATTGGTACAAGAGATAACTCCCAGAAAAGGTAGAAAATAATTGCATCTAAAGCTAAGAAAACACCAACCATAGTCATCTCTAAAAATAACACTGTAATGATAAGGTGTTTTAAATTTCTTTTTTCTGTTAATCCAATAATAGAAATCATAGTCATAAATGTAGTCATTATTACTAAGAATAAAGAGATACCATCTATTCCTACAAAATAGTTGATTCCATATGCACTTATCATAGGGATTACTTCTGTAAACTGCATACCAGCTATACTAGTATCAAAATTTGACCAAAGAAAAATACTTAATACAAATTCAATAGCAGTTACAATAATTCCATACATTCTTATAGAATCATCTTTTACAAGAAATCCTATTAATGCGGCAAATGCTGGAAAAAATATTAAAATCGATAAAATGTGTTCCATCTAATTAACCCCTTACTTCGCAATGCCAAGTACAACACTTAGCACTAATAATATTGTGATACCAAATACCATCAATCTCAATGAAGTTGATAAGTTACCTGATTGAATAACCCTACTTTCTTCACCACTTTTATAAATAACTTTTGCAACACCATCAACAATTGCATCAACAATTTTAAGGTCAATACTTTTCCAAGCAAACCGTGAAAGTGCTAAATAAGGTTTTAAAATTACATTGTCAATAATATGTGGGATATAATATTGGTTTGCTAGTAATTTATAAAATGCTTTATCTTTAATTTTTTCACTAAAGTAAGTCCCATCTTTTCTATGTTTCCACACAGCAAATGCAATACCTGCAAGTGCAATAGCAGTTGTTATTGCTATTAGTATATATGCTGTTGAATGAGCTATATTATCAGCAGTCCATGCAGGTAATAATTTTGTAGCAAATTCAAAGAAACTATGCTCACTCCATCCAGAAACTACAGCCAAAATAGCTAATGGAGTCATTGCTGCAATTACAAATGGGTAAGTTTCATGAGGATGATATCCTTTATCATGATATTTCTCTTCACCATGGAAAACATACATTACAAGTCTAAATGAATAAAACGCTGTAAGTCCAGCAGTTATCCATAAAATAAACCATAAGAAATATGCTTCACCATTAAATGCTGCTTCTAAGATTTTATCTTTTGAGAAGAACCCAGATAACGGGAAAATACCAGCAAGTGCAACAGAAGCAACTGTCATGATAATCGAAGTTGCTTTCATATGCTTGTGTAATCCACCCATATTTTTAATACTAATCTCATCATCCATTGCATGCATAACATTTCCAGCACCTAAGAATAGAACTGATTTAAAGAATGCATGAGTTCCTAAGTGGAATAATGCAACCCAGTAAGCTCCAAGACCAGCAGCTACAAACATATATCCAAGTTGAGATAATGTTGAGAATGCAATAATTTTTTTAATATTCGTTGCTACAAGAGCCATAGATGCTGCACCAATAGCTACAAAGGCACCAAGACAAGCAATAAAGTATCCAACTTCAGGAACTATAGTAAAGATTTCATTTGCACGAATTACTAAATAAACTCCAGCTGTTACCATTGTTGCTGCGTGAATAAGTGCAGATACTGGTGTTGGACCTTCCATTGCATTTGCAAGCCATTGATTAAATGGAAATTGAGCTGATTTACCCATTGCTCCAATAAATAAGAAGATCGCAATTGCTACGATTAATCCAGAACTTAAGCTTCCAATTTCTGAAAATACTACGTCATATTGTAAACTTCCAAGATTCCAATAAATTAAGAAGATTCCAACTAACATTCCAAGGTCAGCAACTCTGTTTGTTATAAATGCTTCATTTGCAGCATAACCTGGGCTGATTGATGAAAATGGTGATAGTGTTGAAAATGGTGATTTATAAATATCTGAAGTTTTTGCTTGATCTTCTTTGTGATACCAAAAACCAATTAATCCCCAAGAACAAAGACCAACACCTTCCCAACCTATAAATAGACCAGCAAAGTTATCACTCATAACTAAAATCATCATTGAGAAAACAAATGCAGATAACCATGCAAAGAATCTATTAAATGATTTATCGTGATTCATATATCCAATTGAGTGAATATGTACCATTGTAGAAACTAAAGTAACAACAACCATCATAGTAACACTAATTTGATCAACAACAAAACCAAATGGAATATCAAGATTTCCTATTACAATCCAATCCATTAATTTTACATGAACAATTGCATCTGTAGTAAATACATAATATAGTAAATTTAATGATGCAATCATAGAAACACCTAAAAGAACAGATGTAATAATTCCTGTAAAAAGTAACTTAGGTCTCATTGAAAACAAAGAAGCAATTAAAGAACCTAATAATGGAGCAAATAGTGCTATATATAAATATTTTTCCATAATTAGCCCTTCATACTTTGTAATGTATCTAAATCAATAGAGTTTTTCTTCTTAAACCAAAGAATAAGTAAACCTAATCCAATAGCAACTTCACTTGCTGCAATTGCAATAATGAAAAAAGCAAACATTTGACCCGTTAAATCTCCATAGAATTTAGAGATTGCAGCAAGTCCAATGTTTACAGCATTTAACATAATTTCAGTTGAGAAGAAAAGCATAAGTAAGTTTTTTCTTCTCATTACACCAACTAATCCTATAACAAAAAGAACTGTTGATAAAATCAAGTATGCATTTAAAGTCATTTTTCATCCTTTGCAGAATCTTCTTTTTCTAAAGCATCAATCTCTTCTTCGCTTAGTTCAGAATATGATACGTCCATTTTCTTTCCTGCTAGAATAATTCCGCCTATCATTGCTACAAGTAACATAACTGCGGCAATCTCAAATGGAATTAGATACTTAGTAAATAAAACAATACCTACATCTTGTGAGTTACCCCACTCTGGATGTACTGGGTATTGAGCTACTATATTTGAGCCAATAATTGGTGAGATAAAAATTACTACGATTACTAAAGCAGCTATTCCACTTAATAAAAATACTAATTTTGGATTCTTTATTTTCTCTTTTACAGTTGATAAAGAGTCAAAGAACATCATACCAAAGGCATAAAGTGCCATAACAGCACCTGTGTAAACAACAATTTGTACTGCTCCTAAAAAGTCAGCGTCAAGTAAAAAGAAGAAAGCTGATATAAAAATCATCCCCGCAGCTAATGCACTTAATGCATATAACGAATTATTTGTAAAGACTGTTATACAAAACATAACAATTGTTAAGATTGAAAACAGATAAAAGGCTATTACTTCAAACATCTTCCCTCCTTAGTATGACAATGGAGTTTTCTTGATTTTTTCGTCTGCATCAGGAGATACAGCACCAAAACCAGGATACTCTTGTTGTTGTGCTAATTTATCAAGTGGAGTTAATAAATCTTCTTTTAAAACAAAGTGTGCTCTTTGTTCACTTGCATTTTCATATCTTCCACCATGTACAATTGCAAGCTCAGGACAAACCTCAGCACAATATCCACAGAAAATACATCTACCCATATTAATCGTATACTCTAGAACTTCTTTTCTAGAATTTTCATCAATCTTAGTATCCATTCTAATACAATCAGCGATACAAATTTTTTCACAAAGTCCACAACCAATACATCTATTCTCACCAGATTCAAGAAGTCCTAATAACTTATGAACTGCTCTATATCTTGGTCCTATTGGAAGTTTTTCAGCTGGGTATTGAACTGTGTGCATCTCATCTTTAAACAATGCACCCATCATCATCTTCATAACAATTTTCAATCCACCAAATAACTCACCTTTTACAGATCTTTTTGCTACTTGTTTGAATTGATCCCACCCAGTTTTAGGATAGTCATTTTCTAAAATATTGATATAGTCACCAACACCGATATTTCTGTTTTTTAATTCATCTAAACTCATATCAACTCCTAAAACATCATCACAAAGCCAGTAATTAAAATATTAATTACTGATAATGGCATTAAAATTTTCCAACATAACCACATCAATTGATCAGGTCTAATATGTGGCCAAGAAGCTCTTGTCCAAAGGAAAAAGAAATTAACATCATAACTTTAAGTACTATTGCTAAACCACCAGGGATAAACCACATATCATTAAATCCACCTAAGAATATAAGTGAAATCAAGAAACAAATAGTAAATAAGTTAGCATATTCACCAATGAAGAACATACCCCATCTCATACCTGAATACTCAGTTGCATAACCAGCTACAATTTCAGCTTCATGCTCAAGTAAATCAAATGGTGTTCTATTTGTTTCAGCAAAACCTGCAATAACAAATAAAACAAATGCTAAAGGCTGAGACCAAATAATCCAGCTAATAACTCCCCCTGATTGATAGTTGTTAATATCTATTAAAGATAAAGAACCAACCATCATAAGTGGTGCTAAAAGAGCAAGTCCTGATACAACTTCATAAGATAGAAGTTGGATTGCAGTTCTTGCTCCTCCAAGTAGTGCCCATTTATTCGCACTACTCATACCAGCTAAAAGTGGGCCATATAAACCAACAGAAGCTACACCCATTACAAAAAGTACACCAACATTTACATCTGAAATAATTGGTCTTACGGTATAACCAAACAGCTCAAATTCTGGGAAGAAAGGAACCGCGGTCATAGCAATAAATGCAGTTGCTGCTGTTATAATTGGAGCAATCATAAAGACTGGTTTAGCTGCATTTTGTGGTATAAAGTCCTCTTTTGTAAAAAGTTTAATACCATCTGCTGCAAGTTGAAGAACCCCATGTGGTCCAACATTCATAGGACCCCATCTTCTTTGCATAAATGCAAGAATCTTTCTTTCTATATATGTTGTGAAACCAGCTAAGGCTGAAAAAACTGCAAGTACAACTGCAGCTTTTATTATAGTTTCAATGATAAATCCTGTTTCCATATTAAGCCTTTTTAATTACAGCTTTACTATATCTGTATGTATCAAATAAGTTTTGCGTATCTAAATCTTTTTGGAAAGTCGAAACATAAGCGATATCCCCTGCAATTTGATTATCACAGTACACATCTAACTCCATTTCAACACCATTTGAATTCACTTTTACTCTATTACCTTGTTCTAACTCTAATTTTGCAAGTAAATCTTCTGAAACAAAAATACCTGATTGTAAATCAGAAGCAAACTCATGCGAAATTGCTGTAAATTCATTAAATTGATTAATTGGGTTTGCTCTATAGATTATTGTTTCATTTTCATTAACTTCTAAAAGTTCTTCACATGCATTTTCAACTTCACTTCTGCTAATAGTTTCAGAAGATGTAATATCATATCCTCTATTTTCACTTCTATCATTTCCAAAATTATTTGATAACTTATCGAATTCTATTGCTTTATATCCAGCATCTTGAGGAAGCTGTTCTGTGTATTCAATTGTATACTCAATATCCTCTTCTAAGATTATATTTGCAATATCATTTAAAACATAACCATTGAAAGGAAGAGCTGCATTTGTAGGAATTAACTTTTTATCAATATTTGTAAATGTTCCTTCTTGTTGATTAAGTGCAGGTATATCTAAATCACCATCACCTAACGCACTTAGTTGGAAGTCTGCTTTTTCATTGTATCCAACTGTAAAGCCTTCTGCTTGCGCTTCAAGATCACAAAGTAAACTAACTCCAAGAGTATTTGTTGAAGTTGGAATAATAACTACACTAAAATCAGTATATTTATCTACTAATCCACAAAGTTTTGCAAGATTTTGGCTATTTGGGTGAGTAATTAAATCTTCTCCAACCATTAAAGAATAAGTATCTTTTTTAGCTAATAAAGTATCAATAGTATCAAGAAGTGTTTCATCTTGTCCTATATTGTCTAAAAGTTTTGTATATTCAAACTCAACTTCAGTTTTAACTTTTTTAGGAACTACTTTTTTAACTTCTTTCTCTTCACCTGTTTCTTCATTTTTAACTATTTCAACAACTGTCTCTTTTATAGTTTCAGTTACTGTTTTTGTTCTAGTCTCTTTTAATGAATCAAGATATGATTGAATATTTTCTGGTAAATCTTTTCCAAATTTATTTAAAATTAGATATAAAATAGATTCTTCAGATAAAGGTTTATGATAAACAAACTCTGTTGTTTTACCTTTTTTACCAATCTTTTCCATAATTGGGTCAGATACAGGATGGAAGTACATTGCTGCACCTTTGTTCATAATAACTGAGTTATTTAAAGCATATCTTGCATTTGGTAAATCAGATTTTAAAAATGATCCAACAGAGATTACAAAATTTGAATCATGAACATCTTTTAAAGTTGATGAATATAAAGATTGTCCTGAAGTAGTACTATATGCTTCAAGGAACTTTTTATAGTTGTAAGCATCTTCATTTACTAAAGTTGCTCCAGTTTTTGTAGCAATTTTTTGTAAGATAAATGCTTCTTCATTTGTAATATAAGAATTAAACTTAATAGCTTTTGCTTTTTTAAATGCTTCAATTGCATTGTTAAATGATGTTTCATCTTTTGATTCAATTTTATTCTCAAAATCATATGCAAATCTAGCTGCACCATTTAAAGTTGAATAATGGTGCTCATTTGTAACTCTATATATTTTCTGACTTGCATCTTCAACTGAAGTATGTTTTGTTTCATAATACATAAATGCACAATCTGATGAATGAGGATTTGCTGCAGGAATTTTATTTAATTCCCATGCATTTGATTTATATTGGAAGTCTGATGAAACCAAAGCACCAACAGGACAAACTGAAATACACTCTCCACAATCTGTACAGGCATCTTCTTCAAATCCAATAAGTGATTTGTTAAGCTTATTCCACATTGCATAGGCATCTTTAGGCATCTCATCTTTGAAAGTTTTTTCAATAGCATCAGCACCTCTTTTAACTGTACTTAATGCATTTGAACCAACCATATCTTTACATACAGTCACACACTTCTCACAAACAATACAAAGTCCTGGGTCATAATTCATAACTCCCCAATGTGCTGTTGGTCTATCAACATCTCTAATTGTATAACTTTGAGAATCTACTTTCATATATAATGAGTAGTTTTGAAGTTCACACTCCCCACTTTGGTCACAAACTCCACATTGTAAAGGATGGTTTACATCATAAACTTCCATAATTGCTCGTCTTTCTTTAGCAATATTTTCAGTTTCTGTTGTAACTTCCATACCCTCTTTTGCTTTAGCGTTACAAGAATAAACTTGTTTACCATCAGCTTCTACTAAACAAAGTCTACATGCTAATGTAGGAGAACATCTAGTTAGATAACAAACAGCCGGAACAAAAATATCATTAGCACGTGCCACGTCTAAGATAACATCTCCATCTTTAGCCTGTACAGTTTTACCATTTATTGTTAATGTAATTAAATCACTCATTATGCATCAACCTTTTCAATCTTTACTTGTTTATAACGATACCCTTGAGATAAATCACTTGAATCATCATTATTCATCGCACAAAGTGCAATAGTTCCATATAAATTTTTATCAATTATAAAAGACTTTTGTATTTTTTCACCACAACAATTAATAAAAATATCATCATTATTAGTTATTTTTGCAATTCTTGCAAAAGATTCACTTCCAACTAAAATATCAGTATTTTCTTCTCCATAGGTTCTATAGATTACAGTTCCATTATAAGAATCTAATTCATCAACTTCATCCATATTTTCATCTAGAATTTCATTTATAATATGTTGATACTCTTTATCTAAACAAATTACTGTTAAATCACTATATTTTCTAATTACTGATAAAATTTTTGTAATATTCTCAACTCTTGGATGAGTGAAAATATCTCGTCCTAAGATTAAAGTTTTTTCAGATTTTTCGATAGCTCTTTCATAAGCTTCTTCAAACTCTTCTTCTCCAGCACTACTCTCAGCAGATATATATCCAATATCTAAATCATCAATAAAATTCTGTACTTTTTCATCAGAACTTTTTACAAATGTATCTAAAAGTAAAGAAGCAATACCCTCTTCACTCCCAACTTCATATTTAATAAATTGAGAATAATAAACTTTTAAATCTACGTTATCTATTGGATGCATATAAACAAACTCTGCGGTATTTTTAGCAATAGCTTGAATAATAGCTTCTTGAATTTCGACATTATCAGCAGCTAAAAAAGAACCAAAAGTGATGATATAATCACTCTTTGCGATAATTTCTTTAATATCTTGCATTATTTTTCACCCTCTTCTTCAACAACTTCAACTGCTTTGGGTTCAGGTTTAATTTTCTTAACAACAATTGTCCAATCAACTTCATTGAACTTTAAAGAATTCATCATGGTATAACCTGCTTCATAAATTGCATCTGAAGATTTTTGAATAGGTGAGAAATCACCAATTTCAAAAAGGAAAATCGCATTTTCACCTTCAACAATATCTTTATCCATAAGCTCTAACATTCTGTCATAGAAGTTATCTTTTAATGGTCTTAAATCATATCTTTTCATAACTTCTCCCCCTTACCTATCAATCTCACCGAATACTACATTCAGGTTACCAATAATTGCAACAACATCAGCTAGTTGATGACCAGGAAGCATGTCTTCTAAAAGACCTGTATGCCAAAAAGACGGTGCTCTTAATTTCATTTTATAAGCATATGGAGAACCATCACTTACTATCATATATCCAAGTTCACCTTTTGGTGATTCCGTTGCAACATAGATTTCACCCTTTGGAGGTCTCATACCTTGAGTTACTAAAACAAAATGTTGCATTAAAGAATAGTTTTGAGTCATAACATCTTCTTTAGGAGCTGAAATATATTCAGGAGCATGTGCCATAAGTTGTGGCTCACTCTCTTTATACATAGGAATAAGTTGTCTTAAAATCTTAGTACACTCTCTCATCTCTTGCATGTGACACTTGTATCTTCCATAACAATCACCTGTTGAAGCTACTGGTACATCAAAATCTAACTCTGGATAGATTCCATAAGGCATTTCACGTCTTAAATCCCATTTAACACCTGAAGCTCTTAGAACAATTCCAGAACAGGCCCAATCTTTTGCCATTTTCTCATCAATCACACCAACATTTTCAAGTCTCATTTTCCAGATTCTATTTTCTGTTAAAAGACCTTCATATTTTTCAACTTCTGTTTCTAATATTCCACAGAACTTTTCTAAATCTTCACACCAACCTTCTGGTAAATCTAAAGGAACTCCACCAATTCTAACTGCACTATGAGTAAGTCTTGCTCCACAATAATCCTCAATAAGATCCATTGCATATTCTCTTTCTCTAAAGGCATATAAGAATACCGACATTGCTCCAACGTCAAGGGCGTGAGTTGCTAGCCAAAAAAGATGTGACATAAGTCTATTTATTTCTAGAAGCATAGTTCTTATAATCTCAGCACGTCTAGGTGCTTCAATTCCAAGTAGTTTTTCTACAGCTAATGCAAAACCATAGTTATTAGAAGTAGATGCGATATAATCCATTCTATCTGTAGTAGGTAAGAATTCATTATAAATCATATTTTCACCCATTTTTTCCATACCTCTATGTAAATAACCAACACCTGGTGTTGCTTTTACAATTTCCTCACCTTTAAGCTCTAACATAAGTCTCATTTGACCGTGAGCTGATGGATGTTGAGGCCCGAAGTTAACCATCATCGTGTTATCTTCTCTCTCAAAATTTATATTTTCAAAGAAAGGTTTTAATCTATTTACTGATTGTTGCATATTATTACCTTCTCTCTTTTAAAGTTACAGAATCATCTTCATGAAGTTTTCTAATAATTGGAATTCCACCCTCTTCTTGATAAGCAAGAGGTGTATGCTCTGGTTCTTTACCATCAGTGATATCTATTCCATATTGAACTTCATGTCCAAGTCTTGAGAATCTTTCAGTATCGTATCTATCTACATTTGCACAATCTCTAATTTCTGGACCTACCACATCTCTGTGTTCTTTACCAAAAATTTTATCAATCTCGTACCAGTTTGCTGTTTCATCACCAGTTAATGGATAAGTTTTTCTTAATGGATAGTCATACCAATCATCTGGCATGATAATTCTTTTCATATTTGGATGATTTAAAATCTTCACGCCATACATATCATACATTTCTCTTTCAGCCCAAGAAGCCATTCTAAATACAGAATAAACTGATTCAATTGGTTGCTTTTGTCTGATAAATGTTTTAACTCTTAATCTTTTTCTTTTACTTAAAGATAGCATTTCATAGAAGATTTCAAATCCTCCCTTTTCAGCTATATAATCAATTGCTGAAAGTTCCATAAGTTGTTCATAATCTAAAGCATCTCTTAAAAATGTGATTACATTTACATTATCTTCTGAATTTATATAAATTACTAATTCTTCTACTTCAATATAGTCATTTAAAATTTCAAACTTATCTCTTAGTTGTTCGATATCTTTTCCATATATCTCATCTTCACTAGAGTCTCTTTTGGGAGTTTCTGGTGCTACAAAAAATCTATCATTAAAATACGATTTTGCTTGTACATCATTTTTAGGCGTATATTTTCTCATTACACTAACCTTTTTTTCTTGATTGATCTAAATATAGATTCTCTTCTAATTTTCTTTTGAAGCATCATAAGTGCATATTGAAGAGTTTCAGGTCTTGGAGCACATCCAGGAAGATAAATATCTACAGGGATAATTCTATCTACACCTTGAACTGTGGCATAAGTATTAAACATTCCACCAGTATTTGCACATGACCCCATTGAGATTACCCATTTTGGATCTGGCATTTGATCATACAGTCTTCGCATAAACTCAGCATGTTTTTTTGTAAGCGTTCCAGCAACTACAATAACATCTGCTTGTCTAGGAGAGGCTCTAAAAATAGTACCAAATCTATCGAAGTCATATCTAGAAGCTCCTGTTGCCATCATCTCAATAGCACAACAGGCTAATCCATAAGTTAAAGGCCATAAAGAGTTAGACCTTCCCCAATTTACTAATTTATCAACTGTGGTAAGAGCAATTGGTGCCCCACCATCTTGTAAATAATTTACTTTATGCTGTGCCATTCAAGAGCTCCTTTTTTCCACGCGTAAACAAATCCAATTGTTAGTAAAAGAATGAATAAAATCATCTCTACAAACCCAAACCAACCTAGGACTTTAAAATCAATTGCCCATGGAAACATAAATATAATTTCTATATCAAATAAAATAAAAAGTAAGTGCCATCAAATAAAACTGTACTGATACACTATTAGGTTGCTTCGTAACCTCAGGACCACACTCATAAAGCGTAGCTTTTAACTTTTCAGTGTTAAGTCTGGCTAATTTTCTACTAACAAAACGGGCGAGGAAGACTGTAGCAATAAAAGCACCGAAAGTTAATATAAACATAACAAAGGCACCGAAGTACGGATGAGAAAACTCCATGTGTGTCATCTTTTAATCCTTAATGATTATTATTAGCTAGATAATATCCAATATCTTATAAAGCTAGTCTTATAATTTGGATAGTAAATCGAACTATTTTCTTTTCTATAACTAAAAGTATCAACTAAATAAAAAAAATTAAGAATATTTTAATATATTAGAATGATATTAAAATGATATTAAGGTGATAATAAAATGATATTAACAAAAAAGAGTGGAATTTTTTAAAAAATCCCACTTTGTTTTCAGAGTCAAAATTGCCTTTTAACTCTTTATCAATTTGTTCTTCGAAAGATTTTGTAGTAAAAAGAGGTTCATCATCAAGTGCAATTTTAAATGCAGTGTTTTTGATTATCATTTCAATTTGTCCACCTGTTAGTTCATGACGAGAGAGCTTTTTTAAATCAAACTCTTTTTCTAAAGGTAAAGCATCCGGAAGAAGTTTTTCCCATAGTTCGGTTCTTTGTTCTAAAGTTGGTTTTTTAAACTCTATTTTATAATTAAATCTTCTAGAAAATGCCTTATCTAACGATTCTAATAAATTTGTAGTTGCAATTAATATTCCATCAAATCTTTCAATTTGTTCTAAGAAAATATTTTGCATTTGATTATGCATTTTTTCACTTCCACTTGAGCTTGAAGTTGTTCTTGAACTTAAAAACTGGTCAGCTTCATTTAAAAGTAAAATAGGCTCTGATTTACTTTTATCACGTAAATCATAGTACTTATCAAAAATCGCTCTAACATTTTTTTCACTCTCACCTACATACATAGAAAGAATTTTTGAACAATCAAAACTAAGAACTTGTTTTTTAAGAGATCTTGCAAGTGCTAAAGAAGTCAATGTTTTACCAGTTCCCGCAAAGCCATAAAATATAATTCTAGCTTCAATTCCTCTTTTTTTATCTTTTAATCCCCACTGTTTTAAACGATTGAAAACATTTTTATCCATCTGTTTTAAAAGAGCATCTAAGGTCTCTCGTGTTTTATCATTTAAAACTACATCATCTAAAGATTTTGTAGTAGAAACAAGTTCAAAAACATCTTGTTCTTTTATCAAAGAGTCTAGTTTTATCTTTCTACTTCTAGTCTTCTTTTTTGTAGGATGTGAGATTTTATAAAGAATATCATCTGGAATATAAAAGTTTCTGTTTATCCCACCAAATGGCGTTAAAACCTCATCATAATCCACAAGTCCATTTGATACTAAGTTTGAACCCTCTTCAAGTAAACTTCTATATTTTATCTTTTCATAATCATCAGAAGAAACCAAATCAATCAAAGAATTCATATCTCTAATAGTTCCATCTCCACCTGAATACTCTTCTTTTAAAAGTGCTAAAAACAACATCTGCTCTTGTTCATCTAAAGTATTACTTTTAAAAAAATCTTCAAGCATGATATCATTTGCAGTCTCTTTAACTCTATCTTTGATTCTATTTTCAAGAAGAGTCAACTTTGATTTTAATCTATTGATATTTGGTGAGTTTTCATCAAAATTTCTTTTTACTAAATTTAACTGTTGAGCCAAATCTATTTTAAAAAACTGGTCTTGAAGATACTCAAGATGGTCTTCATATTTTTTTATCTCAGGTAAAACAAACTCCAAAGAGCCTTTCTCTAAAAGTTTTAAATATGCTGGAGATAGGGTCACAGCTGAGTTTAAAAGTTCAAGTTGTGACATATCATTAAGCTTTATGTGATCAAAACTATTTTGTACCAACCATCCAAACTCTAGTAAAGATTTGATAAGTTTTATATTTTTTAAATGTTCAAACTTTTTAATATCATAAAACTCTCCTAATATATCTATTACAATTAAAGTATCTCGTCCTAAGATATACTCTTTTGTGATATATTGTAATATTGTTGCTTCATCTTTTGAACATTTTAATTGTTTGAAAAAAGCAGATTTCTCTACTGTTTTTGCATTTACAAAGTCTATTATTTCATTCATTTATTATATTTTTCCTCTAAGCTTTTATAAAAAATTTCTAAGTTTTTTTTATCTTTAAATTCTATAGTATAATCATTATTTATAATTATAGTTAAATCGTTTTTATCTATTCTATTTATTTTGTTTAATTTAAACTTTCGTTCATCTTTTTTTACATCCACACTAAAACTATTGTCCACTTGTATAACTTCAGTCTTTACAAATACCTTTATAAGTACCTTTTTGAATAAATGATGTTTTGACAATTGTTAACTTCAAAATGTTCTTTTATCTTTTTCCAAGTTTTGAGTTATCGATATATATTTTAAAGCAATTACAATCAAAAGCAATAATTCCGAATAAAACCAAGAAAATCATTAGTTTTTAACTCCTTATAAAACTATAAATATACTTACTATT
>LLEJ01000001.1_pt1 | contig 30146 bp, 29 predicted proteins | sample 595831 | NCBI WGS metagenome assembly LLEJ01 (sample SAMN02919310, study PRJNA255460) | bioreactor metagenome | biome: chemostat; feature: culture 2011_10.1; material: sediment; isolation source: day101 10degC chemostat 2011 inoculated with Wadden Sea sediment taken from... | place: Germany: Bremen... | reverse complement strand
CACATAACAACAAGCTGGTAATTTGTTTTGCTTGCATCATATTGACACCTTCCACAGCAAGCATATTAGGCGCCGCCATTGTCGGGTTTTTGGTCATGACATCGCCAATTTTGGTCGAGTAAACATCAACTTTCTCATCCAGTAACCGTCTTAAATCACCATCTGTAAAGATGCCCAAGACTTTGTCGGACTGGTTAACAATAGCGGTCATGCCTAATCCCTTTTGAGATATCTCAATCAGCGCATCTCTAATTAGGGCTGATTCGCTTACTTTCGGAATATTTTCGCCAGTACGCATAATATCCTTAAGCTTAAGAAGCAGTTTTCTTCCTAGCGCTCCGCCTGGGTGGGACAATGCAAAGTCTTCAGAGGTAAAGCCTCTCGCTTGAAGTAAGGATACTGCTAAGGCATCGCCCATAACAAGTGTAGCTGTTGTGCTGCTTGTTGGCGCTTGACCCAGCGGACACGCTTCTTCTGGCACGGTGATCTGTAGATGAATATCCGACAGTTTTGCCATGGTTGACTGCGGTTTGCCAGTCATACTGATGAGTTTTATGTTCAGTCGTTTCAATACTGGAAAAAGAGACAGTAGTTCGGAAGATTCGCCGGAGTTAGATATGGCGATAACGATATCAGTTGGCTCTATCATTCCCAAGTCGCCATGCGCGGCTTCTCCTGGGTGAACGAAAAACGCAGAGGTGCCTGTACTCGCTAACGTTGCTGCTATTTTGTTTCCTATATGTCCAGATTTCCCCATTCCCATTACAACGACTTTGCCTTTATTGTTAAGGATTAAGTCACATGCTGAGCAGAAGTCATCATTGAAGTATTGAACTAATTGTTGAAGGCCTGCAACTTCAGTATCTAGTACCTTTTTAGCGGCACTTTTATAGTCAAACGTGGACATGTATAAAAAAACTCCTGTTCAGTGAATAGCAACGTTTTAGTTATGCGTTCATATTTGTAAATAGATAAACCTGGTAACTAATAAAACAGATAAGCAATATGCCCGCTTCTATACGGTTGATACTGCGTGACTTGCCTAGTGCAAAAAGTACCAATAAGAGTGAAACAGCTAGCATGACCCAAAAGTCTCTCGCCATAGCATGCTCACTCAATATAGATGGGTTTAGGATTCCTGGAATACCCATCACTGCCAATATGTTAAAGACATTAGAACCGATGATATTGCCGACGGCCATATCATCTTCCCCTTTTAATACACCCGCAAGGGAAGCGGCTAATTCTGGTAGGCTAGTACCGATCGCAATGATAGTTAAACCAATAATTAGATCGCTCATGCCGAAATATTTTGCAATAACAACTGCGTTGTCGACTAAGGTATCAGCAGCAATAGGGAGTATAACTAAGCCGATAACCACCCACATACCTGCCTTAATGTTACTCACCCCATCGGGTATTTCGGATTCTTGATCTTCTATAAATGAATCACCATTGCGCTTCTCTTTATGACTAATTCGGAGCATTGCAATTATAAACGCTCCGAAAAGCACGAATAACAGTACACCTTCGTAAAAACCTAAGTGACTATCCCAAAGAATAACACCGGCTAATAGAGTGACTATAATCATAAGAGGAAGTTCACGACGAATAACGCCAGAACTGATAGAAAGTGGTTTAACTAATGCTGTAATACCAAGTATTAGAGCAATATTGGCGATATTAGATCCTAAAACATTACCGACAGCTGTGTCGGATTTTCCTGCAAGGGAAGCTGTGGCGGAGACCATCATTTCTGGAGCCGAAGAGCCCATCGCCAATATGGTCATACCGATAACAAGTGGAGATATCCCAATATTTTTAGCTAATGCTGCCGCACCAAAAACGAGCTTATCGGCACTCCAGACTAAAAAGACTAAACCCACTACGAGAAAAATAACAGCTTCAAGCATGATGATTCCTACAAAATTGCACTATTAAACAAGTGGCCGCTAATTTTACTTTCAGCGATTTAAAAGGGAAGTTTAATTTTGAAGAATTTAATGTGGGAATGTTTTCCCGCTTTTCAGTTACAAAAGTCAAATCAGGGCATTCCTTAGCTCAATTCATGAATTATACGCCTAGAAAGAGTACTAATTCTAGTCGAAATAGGGTTAGAATCTGAATCTTATGTATCTTAACCAAGATTGTCGATATTATATCGTTTAAATTGATAGCTTTAACAGTATCAGCCAATTTGAAAAGTGAGACTATGTCAGTAAAAGATTTTGTGATAATAAAAAATCTTACCTTTAGCCGGGGAGACCGAACTATATTTGATAATGTTAACCTGACTGTGCCTGAGGGGAAGATTACAGCAATTATGGGTCCGTCTGGTATTGGTAAAACGACATTGTTACGACTTATTGGTGGTCAGATTTTACCCGAGTCAGGTGAAATTTGGTTTGATAACCAAAATATTCCTAGTCTGAGAAGAAATCAGCTTTACCAAGCACGAAAAAAAATGAGCATGCTATTTCAGTCTGGGGCTCTATTTACTGATCTTAACGTATTCGATAACGTTGCCTTCCCTTTACGTGAACACACACAATTGTCTGAAGAGTTAATCAACACGCTTGTTACTCTGAAACTTGAAGCGGTTGGGCTTCGCGGAGCGGAAGAATTAATGCCTAGTGAACTCTCTGGCGGCATGGCTCGTAGGGCTGCATTGGCCAGAGCGATTGCACTTGACCCTGAACTGATCATGTACGATGAACCATTTGTGGGACAAGACCCAATAACGATGGGTGTATTGGTTCAGTTGATTAGAAGCTTAAATCAGGCGTTAGGATTAACCTCTATCGTGGTATCTCATGATGTACCAGAGGTGATGAGCATTGCTGACCAAGTTTATTTACTTGCCGATGGACGTATAATAGCATCCGGTTCACCGCAAGAATTAAGAGAGAATCCGGATCCTATGGTTCAACAGTTTTTAATGGGGCATGCGGATGGTCCGGTTCCATTTCGATTCCCAGCGAAGCCAATTGAAGAGGATTTAAATTAGAATGCTTAATCCTTTATTGAATTATTTAGAAAATTTGGGTGCCAATGCGATAAGTCGTTGTCAATCTTTTGGGCGAGCGACAATCATGTTGGCTGGTGCTATTTTTAATCGACCGCACCCAATTAAAAATTTTCCACTATTAATCAAACAACTCTACAGTATTGGTGTCCAATCTCTCGCTATTATTGTTGTTTCTGGTCTGTTTATAGGCATGGTACTAAGTCTTCAAGGTTTTGTTGTTTTAATTGATTATGGTGCAGAAGGTAGTTTAGGACAGATGGTGACGCTTTCGCTCTTGAGAGAATTAGGGCCGGTGGTTACAGCATTACTGTTTGCAGGTAGAGCCGGTTCAGCACTTACGGCTGAAATAGGTTTAATGAAGGCAACAGAGCAAATTTCTAGCCTTGAGATGATGGCAGTAGACCCATTAAAACGGATCATCGCTCCCAGGTTCTGGGCTGGGTTGATCTCTATGCCACTGCTCGCTATGATTTTTATTACTGTCGGTATCTGGGGCGGCCAAATTGTAGGTGTGGATTGGAAAGGTGTCGACCATGGTAGTTTTTGGTCAGCAATACAATCATCCGTTCAATTGGGACGAGATGTCGGTAACAGTTTTATAAAGTGTATGGTATTTGCAATTACCATCACTTGGATTGCTTTATTTAACGGCTATGATGCGATACCAACATCTGAGGGTATAAGTAAAGCGACAACACGCACGGTAGTGCACTCTTCTTTAGCCGTTTTAGGACTGGATTTTGTCTTAACAGCGTTGATGTTCGGGAATTGATAATGCAACAAACACGTAAATTGGAATTATGGGTCGGTGCCTTTGTATTGGCTGGTGTCATCGCGGTTTTAATCATGATATTTAAAGTGGCAAATGTCACCGGGTTAAGTTCAGGAAACGCCTATAATCTACAAGCTCACTTCGATAATATCGGTAGCCTTAAAGTACGTTCACCAGTAAAAATTGGTGGTGTCGTGGTGGGTAGAGTAAGTGCTATTGATTTAGACAAAGAGACGTTTACTCCTCTGGTTACTTTATCTATCGAAGATCAATATGGGCAGTTCCCTGAAACATCAAGCGCAGAAATTTTGACCTCTGGTTTGATTGGTGAGCAATATATTGGACTTATACCTGGCTTTGTCGATGATGGTATTGAAATGCTCGGTAATGGTGACTTTATAGAAGACACCAAATCGGCGTTGGTATTGGAAGATCTCATTGGACAAGTTTTATACAGCGTTAATGGTTCTGACGAGGAGTAATGGGTATGAGTTGGATAAAACAGATTATTCAAGTTGTCATTGTGATGATGGTTATTTCGGGTAATGGTTACGCTCAAGGTATCGACAAAACTCAGCCTTACGAGATGATAAAGGAAGTGTCTCAGAATTTATTTGACCGCTTAAAAGTCGAAAATGAGAGTATTAGAGAAAATCCTGAGATACTAAAGGTTGTCGTAGAAGAAGAACTTATGCCTTATATCGACTATCGATACTCAGCGTTAAAGGTATTGGGTAGCCATCTCAAACAAGAGAAGAATAGAGATAATGTTAAAGAGTTCGTTGTCGCTTTTCGTGAATACCTCGTTACTTCGTATGCGCAGGTCCTAACGTTGTACTCTGATCAAATCGTTCAATTTGAACCAGAAAAAGCGGTCGCCGCAAATAAGAGAATTACGAGTGTTAAGGTTGATGTTGTTGACGCTCCAAGACCTGATATTCGGCTTGAATTTAAGCTGAGAAAAAATAAGAAGACCGGAGAATGGTTGGCTTTCGATATTGTGGCAGAAGGCGTGAGCCTATTATCAAGCAAGCAGTCGGAATGGGGATCAAAAATAAGAAAAGAAGGTATTCCGTCTGTTTCTCAAGAGCTTATGGTTTTGTCCGCTAGGCCTATCCGATTTGAAGGAGAGGCAAAATGAGTGAGTGTCAATGGCAAGCAAGCGCCAATGGCTATGCTCTTTCGGGGGAACTTACTCGAGACACTGTCCCTAGCGTTTGGGTGAATATACAAGACTGGACACCGACTCAATCTGAATGTGAAGTCTCTCTTGAACAGACTCACCGAATAGATTCAGCTGGAATGGCAATGTTAATTCATTTAATTCAGCATGCAAAAAATTCAAACTGTCATATAATGCTCAGCTTCGTGCCGGAGCAGTTACGAACATTATTCCAATTGAGCAACATAGAAACCATGTTGGTTAATCATATAACAAAATAGATGGGATCTATCGTGGAAAGTATAGACGTAAAAAAAATTCTAGAAGAAGCTCTTGAAATTCAGGAGATTCATGTAAAAGGTAGCGGAAGTCAATTTGAAGTCATCGCGATTGACGCGTGTTTTGAGACTCTAAGTCGAGTCAAAAAACAACAATTAATTTACTCTCCTCTGATGGAATACATTCAGAGAAATGATATTCATGCAGTTACAATTAAAGCGTTTACTCCAGAAGAGTGGGAACGCGACAAGAAATTGATGTCGTTATAAGGTTTATATGGAAAAGTTTAAAGTTACAGGTTCCCATCAACCACTTAGTGGTGAAGTTGAAATCGGCGGAGCAAAAAACGCGGCCTTACCAATTTTATTTGCAGCAATCTTGGCCGAAGAACCGGTTGAAGTATCCAATGTGCCTAAATTAAAAGACATTGATACGACCATGGAACTGCTTAAGCGCCTTGGTGCAAAAGTTAGTCGCAATGGTTCGGTTCATGTAGATAGCAGCACGATAGATGAATATTGCGCACCATACGATTTAGTGAAAACGATGCGCGCCTCTATTTGGGCTTTAGGTCCTTTAGTCGCCCGTTTTGGCAAAGGACAAGTATCTCTTCCTGGTGGATGTGCAATAGGCGCTCGACCTGTCGATCTACATATCCATGGCCTAGAACAATTAGGTGCCACTATCACCCTTGATGAAGGTTATGTTAAGGCTGAGGTAGATGGACGTCTAAAAGGCGCACATATCGTCATGGATAAGGTAAGTGTTGGTGCAACCATCACTGTTATGTGTGCGGCTGCACTAGCCGAAGGAACGACGGTTTTAGATAATGCGGCACGAGAACCTGAAATCGAAGATACCGCCCAATTTCTTAACACGATCGGTGCGAAAATCTCTGGTGCAGGTGGTGATACGATCACTATTGAAGGCGTAGAGCGTTTAGGTGGTGGTAAGCACTCAGTACTACCTGATCGTATAGAAACAGGAACATTCCTTGTCGCGGCTGCTGTTTCTGGTGGCAAAATAGTGTGTAAAAAAACGCAATCGTCTCTGCTTGAAGCGGTATTAGCTAAGTTAGAAGAAGCAGGAGCAAAGATTGAAACTGGTGAAGATTGGATAAGCCTTGATATGACGGAACGTGAGCTTAAAGCTGTTTCGATCAGAACAGCGCCTCATCCGGGTTTTCCAACCGATATGCAAGCCCAATTTACGTTATTGAATATGATGGCTAAAGGTGGTGGTGTTATCACTGAAACCATCTTTGAAAATCGTTTTATGCATGTACCTGAATTGCAACGTATGGGTGCAAAAGCAGAAGTTGAAGGCAATACGGTTATTTGTGGTGATGTTGAAGAACTCAGTGCTGCTCAAGTAATGGCAACAGACCTTAGAGCTTCTGCAAGTTTAGTTATCGCAGGGTGTATTGCGAAAGGCGAAACAATTGTCGACCGAATTTATCATATTGATCGTGGCTACGAAAAAATAGAGAACAAGCTGAATAAACTTGGAGCTCAAATAGAACGGTTTAGTGAATCTAGCTAATAAACTAGATTAATTGAAAGCCGAAATCTAGATGATTTCGGCTTTTTGATTTCTAACTCTTTTGTACAACTAACCATCGCGGAGAAGTTAAATGGTTGCATTATTACGTGTTATTGCAGTGATAATATTTGCAGTATTCATGTTTGTATTTGGTTGTGGGTATAGCTTGCTTACACCACGTAACCCAAAGTTGGTTTACATTATCGGTGGTAAGTTTTGCAAAATGGCCAGTATCTTCGGGTTTAAGTTGGAATTAAGATTTCCAGAAGATGCGTATGAAAGAGGCCAAAACTTGTACGTAGCAAATCATCAAAATAATTGGGATCTATTTACTGTGTCCGCAGCAGTAACACCGAAAGTGGTGACGGTTGGGAAAAAAAGTTTGGTTTGGATTCCGCTGTTCGGCCAACTTTATTGGATCACGGGAAATATTCTTATCGATCGCTTCAATCGTTCGAAAGCGAAAGGTACGATCGATCAGGTGGTGGATAGTATGAAATCGAGTGATGTATCGGTCTGGATGTTTCCAGAAGGTACACGTTCACGGGGGCGTGGGTTACTGCCGTTTAAAACAGGTGCATTTCATGCCGCTATAGGTGCTGGTGTCCCTATTATCCCGATTGTCTGTAGCTCGACTCAAGGTAAAATAAAGTTTAATCGTTGGAACAATGGCCACGTTATTGTAGAGATGTTGCCACCAATAAAAACAGAAGGTTACGCTAAAGAGAATACTCGAGAGCTAGCAAACTTAGTCCGTGAACAGATGAAAGCAAAGTTGGAAGATCTGGACGCCGAAGTTGACCGCCTTAATACAAAAAAATAGTCATAAACAACAAATAAAAAGCGCATATGAAACCTTTCAGATGCGCTTTTTAATTCTCAACGAGCAATCGTTTTATCTTACTGCGATTGCTTCTATTTCAATCTTTACATCTTTTGGTAATCGAGCCACTTCAACGCAAGAACGAGCCGGGTAGTTTGCAACGTTGTGCTCATCAAAAAACTGACCATAAATTTCGTTCACAGTACCAAAGTCATTGAGATCTTTGACAAAAACGGTCATCTTAACAATATTAGAAACGCTTAATCCTGAAGACTCAACCACGGCTTTGACGTTGTCTAATGACTGACGAGCTTGTTTGGCTATATCATCTGAAACAATTTCCCCGGTCGATGGAATGACAGGAATCTGCCCTGAGGTCATCACCATATTCCCCAAATCAACACCTTGAACATAGGGGCCAATAGCGGCTGGTGCTTGTTCAGTATGAAGTACTTTAGTCATTTTTAATCCTTAATGTAGACATGTATTATTTCACTCAATGCAGTTGTCTAGGCGTCACACGCATAGTCATTCAGTTGTGAACGACCATGATCTGGTAGCAAAGCATCTATTGATGAGACATTGCTTTATAGAGACATTGCTTTATAGAGACATTGCTTTATAGAGACATACCTAGGCGCTTACGTACTATCGCTTCGCATTCAGAAATACGGTTTATATCTTTTGGTGCGACCATCACTGTATCATTTCCACCGACCGTTCCCAATATCTCTTCGTGAGGCTGCATATCTATAATGCGTGCAACAAGTTGAGCGCTGCCTGGGTGAGTCTTAACTACAACGACAAGCTGATTATGTGTAACGAACTCAACCTGAGACGAAATGGATGAATCGACTCTAATGCCTTCATTTTCCATGGAGAGGCAATAAACCTTCTTCCCATAAGCGTTGGGTATTTTCACCACGTTGAGTTTGGTCAAAATACGTGAAACGGTAGACTGACTTACGTCGTCATAACCAAGGTCGATAAGTTCATTCCTTAAACTTTCTTGTGTGCTAAAGCTTTGCTGTTGCAATAAACGCCTGCATATGTTGGTAATGCTATCTTCGTTTGCTGTTTTTAAATCGTCAGAATAAGTAATATTGTTCACGAACTGCGCCTTAATTATTGGAGAGTGTTTGAAAGCTGGTTCAATGATCCGTTTGTTACCCAGAGCCAATTAATAGGTTTTTCTTATCTATTTGTATTCATTATGATAATTTTCCCCACTGTGATGATTTTAACAGTGCAGAACCACGGTTTTCTTGAACTCGATCACCAAATAAAAACATTGTAAATGGGCCGATTTAAAGTGCAATTGAATATTTATATTCATTTTTATAAGTCATTTATCCAGAGTAAAAGAGTCATAAAAAGATTAATTGAGCGCTAACAATGAGTTGAAGCAATTAGAAGGAAGAGAGAGATTACTAGTTATTCTTTTTTTTGTATATCGAACACAAATAGCGCACAAAATTTGTGAGCTATTTGTCGAAATTGAGAATGTTAATTCCGCTCGGTTACAATTTCCCGAGAGAACACTTTTTCACAATATTTGCATTTTAGCTGAATATCATCGACTTTTTTGATGACACTGAAGCTGCTATCAACAGGCTCTCCATGCGAGATGCAATTTGTATTTGGACACGAGAATACCGCTTCAATTTTGTCAGGAAAGTCGAGTGCAAGTTTTTTGGTTACTTCATAATTTTCGATTTGGTTAACGGTCGCGTTGGGAGCATACAAGGCCAATTGATTGGCTTGATCCTCTGTAATGTAGACATTTTCAATTTTGATCAGATCTTTAGCGCCCAATGCTGATGAAGGTAGGTTAAGCCCCATGGTGATGCGTTGTTCACTCTTATGCATCCTAAACAACTTAAGTACCTTTATCCCTACGTGAGCAGGAATATGGTCAATGACAGAGCCGTTCTTAATTGCTTCTACTTGTAGATGTGCCTTGTTTACCATTTGTTATTCCTCACTTAAAGATCTTGATTAAGTACTAGTGCGAGTAGTGCTTCACGTGCGTAAACGCCATTTTCTGCTTGTTGAAAATAATAAGCATGTTTGGTTTTATCTACATCGTTGGCGATTTCATCTACTCGTGGTAGTGGATGGAGTACTTTCATGTTTTCTCGGGCGTCAGAAAGTTGCTCGGCTGAAAGGATAAATGCGGATTTGATATGGGCGTACTCTGATTCATCAAATCGTTCTTTTTGAACTCGAGTCATATAGAGAATATCTAGCTCAGGTATCACATCATCCATTTCCGTATGTAGGCTGTAAGGGATACCTGCATTGTCCAGTTCCTCACATATATAATCAGGCATAGCAAGTACATCAGGTGCAATAAAGAAGAAACGATTATTCTCAAATTTAGCTAAGGCTTGGGTTAATGAGTGAACGGTTCGACCATATTTTAAATCACCCACAAGAGCAACATTGAGGTTGTCTAGTCTGCCCTGAGTTTCATATATTGAGAATAGATCAAGCAGAGTCTGGGTTGGGTGTTGGTTTGCCCCATCGCCACCATTAATAACGGGTATGCCGTTTGAAAACTCAGAAGCGAGTCTCGCTGCCCCTTCTTGAGGATGGCGCATTACAAAGGCATCTACATACGAGGAGATAACCTGTACAGAGTCTGCAAGTGTTTCCCCTTTTTTAGCCAAAGATGTATTACCACCATTATCAAAACCAATGACGGTTCCGCCTAGGCGCTGGATAGCGGTCTCGAACGAAAGGCGTGTACGAGTCGATGGCTCAAAAAAACAGCTTGCGATGACTTTATTTTTCAAGAGTTCTGGATTGGGTTCAGATTTCAGTTTACCAGCGGTTTCTACGATTAATTCAAGCTCATTGCGTTGAAATTCTGGGATGGAAATGATGTGCTTTTTAAACAGCGAGTTCGCCATGACGCTCTTCCCTTTTTAGTTGGTATAAATCATTTAGACAAAAAAAAGCCCCCTTAAATAAGGAGGCTTTATTTAAAAAAATAACAAAAACAAGAAATGAATAGAGTGCCGATACTGGTCGGCAGCACACCTGATTTTTTATTACTACAGGGTTCATTTTCTATCTCTGTTTAGACAAATTGCCGGAGATTATACTCGTCTTTTTTGTGAACGCAAGCGATTACATCAACTTTTAATGAAATGCATTACATTACGATTGCTGAATAAATGAAAGCATACATTTTAATCTTTAAAACAATCGGTTAAGTGATTTATGTGAAAAATTAATAGTTTTAATAGGTCAATTTTTTCAGTGAATAAAAAACCGAGAGAAACAGAGAATTTGATCTGTAAATCTCGGTTTCCTTTATCTGTTATTGACCTAATGTTGCGACCATTATTGCTTTAATCGTGTGTAGTCTATTTTCCGCTTCATCGAATACGATTGAGTGTTCAGATTCAAATACATCCTCTGTCACCTCTAGTCCTGACATGCCATATTTTTCAGCGACTTCTTTGCCAACCGTCGTTTCATCATTGTGGAATGCGGGTAGACAGTGCATGAATTTTACATGCGGGTTACCTGTTGCTTTGATCATATCCATGTTCACTTGATAAGGCGTCATCATTTTCACGCGCTCATCCCAAGCTTCTTTAGATTCACCCATAGATACCCAAACATCGGTGTACAAGAAGTCACAACCTTGAACGCCTTCTTGCACGTTTTCCGTCATGGTGATTTTTGCACCAGTCTTTTCTGCAATGTCTTTACATGTTGCAACCAAAGACGCCTCTGGCCAGAATTGTTTAGGGGCAACAAGTCTAATATCCATCCCCATTTTCGCAGCACCAACAAGCAAAGAATTACCCATGTTATTACGAGCATCACCAAGGTAGGCGAAGGTTATTTCGTGTAGCTGTTTGCCTCGGCCGTGTTCTATCATGGTCAAGAAGTCAGCTAGAATTTGAGTTGGGTGAAATTCGTCAGTTAAACCATTCCAAACAGGTACACCAGCGTGAGCACCAAGCTCTTCAACTATTTCCTGACCAAAACCACGATATTGAATACCATCATACATACGACCCAATACGCGAGCTGTATCTTTCATTGATTCTTTTTGGCCGATTTGAGAACCAGAAGGTCCTAAATAAGTAACTTTAGCACCCTGGTCAAAAGCCGCTACTTCAAAGGCACAGCGAGTACGAGTTGAAGCTTTTTCAAAAATAAGCGCAATATTTTTGCCTGTTAGGCGAGGTTGCTCGTAACCATTGTACTTCGCTTTTTTAAGCTCAGCAGACAGTTCTAACATGTGTTGGATTTCACGCGGAGTGAAGTCGAGTAATTTTAAAAAGTTACGATTGCGAATATTAAAAGCCATTGAGATTCCCCTTACAATTTTTTAATTGGAAACCGAGTATCAATGTTTGGTTGATATGAATACTCAGCTTCGATGGTTTATATGTAACTCATTATCGAGTTAAAGTGAATAAATATTCTATATTTTTGCAATAATATTTGTCCCGGCGTCACCTTTCAAGATGCGCAGGCCATCTTTCAGAGAACCTATTCCAACTAATTTGCCACCTTGTTTAATAAATTCACAGAGGCTTCAACCTTAGGTCCCATGGAGCCAGCATCAAATTTATATTTAGCCAATATCTCAGGTGTTGTTTTAGACAGGGCTTCTTGTGTTGGTTTGCCCCAATCTAAGTAAACTGCATCGGTATCCGTTAAAATAAGTAATGCGTCAGCATCCAGTTGTTTAGCTAGGAATGCGGCAGACATATCTTTGTCAATAACGGCTTCTACGCCAACAAGTTTATGTTTTCGATTTCACTGGAATACCACCGCCACCAGTACAAATGACTAGGTGCTGACATTCGATTAATGCTGAAATTGCGTTGGCTTCTACGATACCAGTTGGCAACGGGCTTGGTACGACACGACGGAAGTGTTCGCCATCAGGCTTGATAGTCCATTGGTATTTTTCTGCCATTGAACGAGCTTCCGCTTCTTGGTAGATAGGACCAATTGGTTTTGTCGGGTCTAAAAATGCAGGGTCTTCTGGATCAACAGTCATTTGAGTAAGCATGCAAGTGACGTCTTTCTCTGGCAAGATGTTTTTCAGCTCTTGCATAAGCATATAACCGATCATGCCTTGAGTCTCTGAACCAAGTACATCGAGAGGATATGGGTTCACTTTTTTATACTCAAGACCTTGTAGCGCTAACAGTCCAACTTGAGGTCCATTACCATGCACAAGTACAACGTTATACTCGTTAGCTATTTCAGCAATGGTTTTTGCTGCTACGGCTATGTTTTGACGTTGAGTTTCCGCTTCTAATGGCTCACCACGACGAAGAAGAGCATTACCACCTAGAGCAACGATTACCGTTTGTTTAGTCATTTTGTATCTCCGTGCAGGCATGGAATGCCTGCAACTTAATGTAATTTAGATGTCATCACGTTCGATTGGGCAGCTCATGCAGCGAGCTCCACCTCGACCACGTCCAAGTTCGTCACCTGGAATTGGAAGGACAGTAATGCCAGCTTTATCATACTTTTCATTGGTATAAACGTTGCGCTCATAACCCACAACCACACCTGGTTTAACGGTTAATACGTTGTTTGCGTCATTCCACTGCTCTCGCTCTGCTTCGAAGCTATCACCACCAGTGGTGATTAAGTTGAGCTTATCTACTTTCAATGCTTTTTCGATAGCGGTAACAAAGTAACCTTCTTCTTTGACATTGACGGTCCCAGATTCGTCGCCAGTCAAGCTCCAACATTTCACATCTTTCCTAATGACTTCAGGATAGATAGAGAATGTATCTTCTCTCATGTGTGTCATGACGGTATCTAAGTGCATGCAAGAGCGATGCTTCGGAAGCTCCATTGCAATAACTTGTTTTGCTTGGCCGTGCTTAAATAGACCTGAAGCCAGTTGTTCAACACCTTGTGCCGTAGTTCTTTCCGACATACCGATGAGAACCGCGCCTTTACCGATAACAAGTACATCACCACCTTCAATGGTGGAGTAGTCGTAATTTTTCTCTTCATCACCAAAGTATTTAATGAAATCTTGACCAGCGAAAGTTGGATGCCAACGATATATCGCTCTAAGATGGTTAGTTTCTCGTTGGCGAGCACGCTTCGCCATTGGGTTGATAGACACGCCACCATATACCCAGCATGAAGTGTCACGAGTAAATAGATGGTTTGGTAATGGTTTTATAATGAAGTCATTAGCGTCATGCATACCGCGCATCATAGATGTCGATGGTAGTGGCATTTCAGCGTAGCTTAATCCACCTAATAAGATAGAAGCCATTTCTTGGTTGGTTTGATCGCCAAGAAAAGATCTTACGTCATTGGCAAATCGAGGTCCGAATCGATAAGTAGAAACTTGGGTATCTAGTAACCACTCTTTAGCTTCTGGTACCGCTAAAGTCTCTGCTAATAAATCATGCAGCAATAATACTTCAACGCCTTGGTTGCGGAGTGTTTCTGAAAAGATATCGTGTTCTTTTCCTGCTTGCTCAACAGCTAATACGTCATCAAATAACAAGTCGTGACAGTTTGAAGGGGTAAGGTGGGTCAATGCTCGTTCTGGTCTATGCAACAAAACGCGACGTAGTTGACCTACTTCAGAACCAACGTAGAAATTACTCATAACACAATCTCTCTATTGTAATGAAGTAAATCTAATCCTGATTTATTTCATTAGGAATATTTTGAATTTAATATCGATTTCCATTTCTTGTTGGATTCGATAATACGTTTATTACCGTTATTAACTAAGACGGGAATCACATTATTAATGGTGCTTTGTTTTTGCGATGACGAGGTTTTTTATTCTATTTTTGAATAGGATTTGAATGATTTATTATTAGCCTTCTTTGTTTATTAATTCGTGTAACTTGTTGTTTTTGTTGGGTTGAATAGTTATTCTTGGGTTTTTATTCACTTTATGATTTGGTGAGGTTTTTATGTCAGTTAAATATTATGCAAATAAATTGTTTGCTTATACCTAATTTGATGGTTAATTATTTTTTTGGTGGTGAATTATTGCGAAATATTTGACGCAGTTCACACAATTTAAATTGAAATATTTTGTTTTTAGTTGAGGCTCACTTATAGGTTAAATGAATTTTTTAGTGACTTAATAAGTGATTTAAATGCAGAAGTATTCATTTTTATTTAAATCAATATTTATCATAAATAAAAAAGGCCGCTATATAAATAGCGGCCTCGATGTAATACGAATTAAGTTATAACATGGCACCAATACTTAAGGTGATGGTGATGAACACGGTAAGGATACCCAAGAGTGGTGCAACCCATTTTATCCATCTTGCGTAAGGGACGCGTGCAATAGCCAAACCACCCATTACAACAGCAGACGTCGGTGTAATTAGGTTTACAATACCCGATGCAGATTGATAAGCCGTTACAACAAGATCTCTGCTAATGCCTGCAAAGTCAGCTAATGGAGCCATTATTGGCATGGTTAGTACGGCTAATCCTGATGATGATGGAACTAAGAAAGACAACAGCACTTCTAACCAATACATGACGTTGATAAACATAATGGAAGAGAGACCGGTAACCATATGCTCAGCAGAGTTAAGCAATGTATCGGTAATCATACCGCGGTCCATTATCACTACGATACCACGAGCAATACCGATAATTAGCGCAACGCCAAGTAGGTCACGAGCACCATCTATAAAGCTTGAAGTTAATTCCTCTTCACTCATTCTTGCAACTAATCCAATGATTATGGTGGCTGCAAGGAACATAGCGGAAATTTCTGCCATCCACCAACCTGCAATCGCTACCCCATAGATCATGATGCCGAAAGAAGCTGCGAATAGGCAAAGTATGACTTTACGAGTGGTTGTAAACTCAAGTGCCTCACCTGACTTGTTTCCAAGGAAGTGCGTGATATTTTCTTCATACTTGTCGTAAACAATTGATTTAGTTTTGTCTGCGCGAACCATTTTCGCGTAGCGCATAACGTAACCAACACAGATTACCCAACCGATAAGCAAGATAGCAATACGCAAGAACATACCATCAGTAAATGGGATACCCGCTGCGTTTGCTGCAATTACAGTGGCAAATGGGTTGATTGTTGAACCTAAAGTACCGATACCTGCGCCTAGCAATACAGTAGCAGCTGCAACAACTGGGTCAAATCTAGCAGCAAGCATGACTGGAACTAATAAAGTGTAGAAAGGTAGCGATTCTTCAGCCATGCCGTAAATGGTACCGCCAGCGGCAAATAGAGCCATTAATATCGGGATCATTAACTCTTCCCGACCTTCTAACCTGTGCGTGACACGCTCTATACCTGCATCAATGGCACCCGTTTTGGTCACTAATCCTAAGAAACCACCAATGACTAAAATAAATAAAGAGACATCTATGGCAGCGGCAGAATAGGATTCGTGATCGTAGAAACCATCAATAGGGGCAAGAAATATATCAACAATACCTTGAGGATTACTTTCAACCGCTTGGTAGGTTCCTGCAATTGGGACTTCTCTACCAAGTTCTTCGTTCATCGTTCTTTCGTATTGACCTGCGGGAACGATCCAAGTCATTAAAGCGACTATCGCGATCAGGGCGAAAAGAATAGTGTATGCAGATGGAAACTTAAAATTAGCAAAGAGTCCTTTTTTATCTTGTTGGTTTACTGCATGTGTTGTCATTATTATCTCCTTATTCATCTAGTTTTAGATGATCATTAGGATGAAAAATAGCGCACCAAATTTAATTATTTAGTGACAAATTTAATTTCAGTATTCGATTTAAATGTCGTTAGTGTTTGACTGTAAATTAATACATCGTGCTGCCTTTTCACTCATTATTTAATATTGGGTATTAATAGGTTTTGGTTATTTCTAATGATGATCTTAGAGATTTGCATCTGATCAATCTATGCTTGTAGTCACAATTTATCCTGAGAAAATATTCCGGTCTTCCCTGATGAAAATGTCAGATGGGTTATTTAGTCGTTAATATAAATTTATATTCTATAATTTTTATGATGTGAATGAGAATAATATGCAAGACAGAAGGGGGTTTTTGGCTATTAGACAGAGGATTAACAGGTGTTATGAAATACAAATCGGCTAATTATGCAGTAATTTTAATGATTATTTCAATTTTGTTATTTTGACTTAGTTGAGTGAAGGAATATTATGCAGATTTTAAAATTTAAAATAGAGACGTTAAAGTTTTTATATATGAGAGCTAGATCTCCTTTTAAAAAGACGACCTAATTGGCCGCTTAACTCGCTTAGACTTTAAATATCGTCTCTCTCGATAGGACAACTCATACAGCGGGCTCCCCCGCGTCCTCTTCCTAGTTCATTGCCGGGAATACTCAGTACCTCAATACCGGCTTTATCATATTTTTCGTTGGTATAAACATTACGTTCGTAACCGATAACAACACCAGGTTTTACGGTAAGAACATTGTTGGCATCGTTCCACTGTTCTCGTTCTGCTTCATAGTTATCGCCACCGGTTGTAATGAGCTTAAGTTGGTCAACCTTTAATGCTGATTCGAGAGCAGAAATGTAATTCGGCATTTGCTTCGCGTTCATATCATTTTCACCTTTAGGTGTTAATGACCAAGTTTCTAAGCTTTGATTTATGATTTCAGGGTAGACAGAAAAGGTGTCTATATCTATATGGGTCATAACGGTATCGAGATGCATGCAGGAGCGGTGCTTAGGAAGCTTGAGAGCAATAACTTGCTTCGCCTGACCAGATTTGAATAGATTCGCTGCTAAGTTCTCTACACCTTGTGGCGTTGTTCTCTCTGACATTCCAATTAAAACAGAGCCTTTACCTATGACGAGTACGTCACCACCTTCAATGTTTGCGTTGTCATAATGGAGGTCCTGGTCACCGAAATAGTTGATAAAGTCACTACCAGCGAACGTTGGATGCCAACGATAGATAGCTCTTAGGTGGTTGGTTTCTCTTTGACGCGCCGCTTTCATCATTGGATTAAGTGAAACGCCTCCATAAACCCAACAAGAAGTATCTCGCGTAAATAAGTGGTTAGGTAAAGGCTCAATGACGAAATCGATAGGTTTATGCATTTTCGGAAGCATAGAGGACGATTGGATTGGCAATTCAGAATAGGCGAGTCCACCAAGTAAAATAGTGGCTAAATGTTCATTGTCCATGTCCGTAAGGTAGTTTCTAAGATCTCTAGCGAAAGTAGGGCCATATCTAAAATCGGAAATTTGATTGACTAATAACCATTCTTTTGCCTCTGTTATTGCTAATGTTTCAACAAGCAGGTCATGCAACAATAGAACTTCAACATCTTGATTTTTTAAAGTTTGAGCAAATACGTCATGCTCTTTCCCTGCGGCTTCAACCGCTAGAACATCATCAAAAAGAAGTTCCTGACAGTTAGATGGCGTTAGGTGGGTTAAAGCCCTTTCTGGACGATTTAATAATACCCGACGTAACTGGCCTACTTCAGATCCAACGTACAACTTGCTCATTCTGTATCCTTACAATATTGACTATCCCCCTTTATGACAAGCTTATGGTTAAGTTGCAAGTTACTCGATTGGAATATAATGTTAAATTTTAATTAAATAATTAGCGAAAACTTCAATTTATATGTCTTATTCGCAAGTAATTAACATATTTCTCTTTTATCAATGGCCGTGAAATTTGATTGATTATGCTAGTCAACAATGATGTACTCTCTGTTTATTAGTCGATTTTTAACTCTTACGCTTTGTTTTTAAAAGATAAGTTGCATTTATTACTACAGAAAGCTAATTCATCAAGAATCATTTTTTAGTTGATATCCACTCATTATTTGTTCATGAGTATTGAATAGGCTAAACACGATTTTGTTCTGAATATGGTTTTATTTGTTAAGAAAATGTTTTGAACAACATAAGATCGTCTTGAACAATCGATTCTTAGTGGTATTTCGTCCCGATCCGTGCCATATTTCACGGCGACTCAATTACCTCATTTGCTACCTGGAGTACCAGCATGTCTCACGAAGATGAATACCTATCTGTTGAAGCGTTGATCAATATCCAAAAAGAAGAGACTAGACAGATCATCGACGCTCTTTTGGAAGATGGAAGTGATCCTGATGCTCTATACGATATTGAACACCATTTGTTTGCTGAAAATTTTGAAACATTAGAACAAGCGGTTGTTGAAGCGTTCAAAATGGGTTTTGAAGTATTAGAAGCAGAAGAGACGGAAGATGAAGATGGTAATCGTCTATTGTGTTGTGATGCTACCATGGAATCCGTACTCAGTGCTGAAGCCATTGATTTACAAGTTGAGAAGCTCATTAGTCTTGCTGAAAAATATGACATTATTTATGATGGCTGGGGCACTTTTTATGAAGGTGATGATGTCGACTATGAAGAAGATGGCATAGAAGAAGAGTAATAGAATTTAACTAATAGGCTGCATCTTTGAAATGCAGCCTTTCAATTTCTGCTTACCGCGCGACTATAGCAACAACCTTCGATTTCATTTATCACTTTCAATTCCCCCCATATTTTAACGCTTTTTAAGTTAATTTCTATTTTATCTAAACTATCAACTATACGTGCCGATATAACTATACTAGTCAGTACTGACTAGCTAATTATTGATATCTATCGTGTAGAGGTTTGTAATGCATTTGTCATTGATACAGCGAATTACCTTGGGCTTTATAACGGTAACCCTTTTTGTCCTTGCGATAAGCACGTCTGCTTATCTTTCTCAAGTGAGTATGTCTAAACAGTTAAAACTCACAGCATCTACGTTGACCGGGTTGCTTGATCGATCGAATGTTCTTACTCAGCACCTTCAGGATGTAAATCGTTCCATGTTGGTTCACGCGAATAGCGAACAAGAAGCGCGTAGAACGGAATTGAGGCTGGCTCTAGGTAACGCGAAGCAATCCTATGGTGAAACCGTCGCACTTCTAGAAACTGAATTATCTGGCTATCCACAACTTGTTACCAAACTGAATAATCTTGATGGTAACGCCACTGTATTTATCAATGGTGCAAATCAACATCTGGATATTCATGATCAGAGAACCTCTGCTCGTTCAGTTGCGACTAAAGAACTGAATACATTCGATGAAGAATGGTTGTTTTTCGAACAAGATATCAATGATCTAATTTCCGATGCGAAAGCGGATGAAATGCAACAAGTCGCTTGGGATCTTGAATTCTTACTTACCCAAGGGAAGGGGCGGCTGGATATTTGCAGAAAGTCTTGTCTATAGTAAAAGAACAAGAAGTAAATGCGTTCGAGAGTGAATTGTCAGCCTATTTAGAGCGCTTTAGTGAAAAAGCCGATCGTATCATAAAGGCGATGCCTGAATCTGAAGACATCGTGGTGGTATATCGTAATTTGTTACAACACAATATTGTTAATTCAGAAGGGTTACTGCAACAGCATTTAATATTCATAGAACTCAATGAACAAAGTACGATGCTGCTCGAACAGATTGCTCAAGAGGTGGATGCTTTGTTATCGGAATCAGTCGTGATTATTTCTGATATCCGTTCTCTATCTGAGTCAGCATTAAAAAATGCTGAAGAGCAGGCGTTCGACTCATTAATGATTAACCTGATTTTGACCGCTATTTCAACGCTACTGGCTGTCATCATTACCTTTACTGTCGTGCGCTCTATTAAGAAGCCTTTATTCTCAATCATGGAAGCGATTGACAAACTCGCCAGTGGTGATTTAACGCATAAAATAAGCGAAAGTTATCAGTCTGAACTCGGACTTATTGCGGACAATATTAATGGCCTAAGTGACAAATTAAGTGGGTTGATCTCGCAAATACAATCATCAGCAGAAACAGTGAGTGGCGTGGCAGATGAAAGTCATGCGATGAGTCAAAAGACAAATCATAAAGTAGAAGAACAGAGCAAGCAGACAGACTCTATCGCGACAGCGGTAACAGAAATGGAACATGCGGTAAAGGAAGTGGCATCACACGCATCAGAAACCAGTAGAGAAGTCGATGAAGTCACGCTGCAAGCGCAATCGAACATGGAGAACATGCAGAAAAACTTACGCTTTGTGAATCGCCTTCAAGATTCATTAGATGAAGCAACGCAGGTTATCAGCCAGCTCTCAATTCAAAGTCAGCAAATAGGTGAAATACTCACGGTTATTCAGTCCATTTCTGAACAGACCAACCTTTTGGCATTGAATGCGGCTATTGAAGCTGCTCGAGCAGGTGAACACGGACGAGGTTTCGCTGTTGTAGCCGACGAAGTTCGTTCTCTGGCAACAAGAACACAACAATCAGCCAATGAGATTGGTGAGATGATTGATAGCTTGCAAGGAAAAGCCGACCAAGCCGTAGGAATAGTAGAAAATAATCTTGTCCACGCTGAGCAATCGGTTAAGCAAACGAATGAAACGAGCGATTCACTGGAAAACATGCTCTCTAGCCTAACGCACATCAATGACATGAGCCGTTCAATTGCGACCGCTTCTGAAGAACAAACCGCTGTTGCACAGGATGTGGCTAAGAATATTGTTCACATATCGGATATGACAATGAGTATTGCTGAGGATGCGAAAGAAGCCGCTCGTAATAGTGAGTCGTTGAATCAACTTTCTAGTGAGCAAAGCCAACTAATTGCTCAATTTAAGATCTAAATAAGCAAAAGGGCAGTTTGAGTCAATTAGGTCAATTTTTGTCTAGCGACAAATACTATGCCATTTATCAATATTTACGTATACTGGCAAAAATTGATCTAAATCAAAGATAATATGCAACTACCACTTGCTGGACGCTGGCAACTATCACCTCTAACCGACCTTTCTATCCCGCAAGGAGATATCATTTTTCCTGCTCCTTTTAGTCAGATATTACCTAAGCAATTGATTGAGTCGCAGATACAAAATCAAGAATGGCATTTAATGCACGATATTGAAGTGGATGAGAAAATGCTTAGTTTTCCTGTGGTCGATTTTATTGTCGGTGGTATCGATTTTTATGCCGAAGTTCGAATTAATGGTGAGGCTGTTTTTGATTGTGATGGCTCAGAGCTGACCTACCGAAAGGATATTCAACAACATTTACGTCTAGGTCGGAATCGGATTGAGATTTTGTTTTTAGAGCAAGAAGATGACTGGTTGTTAGATGAGGATAATCTTTGCAGTTTGGGTGGGGCATTACCGCGTAAACGAGACTCTAGGTTAGGGCTCTGGGAAACCCCTTATTTGCATTTTATTCGACATGTACGACTCGATTACATTTCCACTGAGCAAATTTGGCATCATGGTGGCGGATGCGAGTTTAAAGTGGATCTCTTTTATCACGTCTATGCAACAGGGTTAGTTTCTGCATCGGTTAAGTTCGATGGTATGACTTATCAAATACCGCTTGATATTAGAACGAATCAAGCGACGGCGTTATTTCAAGTGGAGGCACCAAGGTTGAACAAAGATAACCACTGGTACTTATTGGAAGTAGAACTTGATGAGCAAAAGCAAACTCATCAAGTTGGCCTGAACCCTAACCTGAATGTTGAGCATTATCCAGTTTAAGGAATGAAGCCTGCTGTTTATAGCTTTTTAAGCATGCGCACTTCGCAATCGGTATGGCCAGTATTGCCCATGGGTTTATCAACAAGTTCAAAGCCTAGCGATTTATAGAGCGCAATTGCTTCGACAAGGTTATCGGTCGTTTCCAGGTACATCTGTGAAAAGCCGATTGCGCGGGCTTGTTTAAAGCATTTCACGGCTAATGCTCGCGCGAGTCCTTTCCCTCGAACCTCAGGTAAAAAGTACATTTTTTGTAATTCACAAACAGATTCGTCCCCTATTAGTGGTGCAAATCCTGCGCCACCATATATCTTCCCATTTTGTTCTATTACCCAATATTGGCTATTTTTTGCATCGTAGACCTCAGATAGGGCGTCGAGAGTGGGGTCGGCAACGCTAAATCCTTTGTCTTCAGTTAGACCATATTCAGCAGATACTTCTCTAATGACAGAGGCTAATTTTGAGTCATCAACGGGTTTTATGTCTCTGATAATGAAAGAGGATTGAACTCTAGATAGTGATAATGCTTTGATGTATTTTGCTAAACTTGATTCGATAAGTTCTAGTTCATCATCATCAAACTGGTCAATAACTGTCTGAACCTGTTTGTTTCTTGAGCTTTCAATTTGATTCAGAATTTGTTCGCCTTTTTGTGTTAAGCGATACAAGTGACAGCGTTTATCATCGGGATTAACGATTGATTCTATTAGTAGTTGTTTTGCAAGAGAAGTAAGCGTTCGGCTTGCGTTTGGCTTATCAATACGCAGTTTTAAAGCTATTTGGCTAATAGTCGAGAGCTCTTGCCCTAGCTCAACCAATGTATGAATTTGTACTGGGCTTAAACTAAAATCGCCATAGTGTGTATCCAGAGCGCCCAGACTACGGACAAGATCTCTAGAAGCCTTTCTGAGTTGCAGTTTTTTCATTATTATTTTTTATTTTGTTATGATATGAAACCAATATGGTTTTATATCATAACAAAGTCAATAGAGAGAAGTATCAGGCTTGAGTAGTATTATCAGTTAAAGCTAATTTAATCTTACTTAAGCGAGTTTGGTCATTGTTGTCGTCGCAATATGATGTCGACGTAACCAAATTTTTTCGTGGAAATAATAGGCAATAGTATTAATGCTTGGTTCAATCATTGCCATGATTCCACCAATAAACGCGTCGCCTGTAAGAAGGTAGGTGACAACAAAAGCAACATTAAAATGGATCAGAGCAAAGCTTGCTGTTTTGGTCTGTATTTTGTTTTCATTGCGTTTTAGAAAAGCAACTTGGTTCCACGCTTTTTCATGGAAATAGAGAGCGACGGTATTGACTGCTGGTTCTATCAGTGCAATTAAGCTACCTAATAAAATATCGCCAGTTAAGATGTAGGCAACGGTTAATGCAATGCTGAAGTGCAACCCCGCGAATGTCATGGTTTTAAGCATAATGGTGCTCTCTCATTTGAACGAATAACTGAATACACAAATAGTATTGATAATTATTATCATTAGGGCAAGAAGAAAATAGTTATTGGTTTGATAGGTTATTTCGATGAGAAATTTTGAAGTAGGAACAAAAAAGGTTGGCTTTGAGGGCCAACCTTTTTACTTATATTAATCTGAATTAGAAGCGAACAATAATGTGGCGCTACTAGAGTGCTGCGATTGTTGCTTTTTGTTCTTCAAGTTTTATTAGTGTTTCTTGGTAAGCGTTGAGCTTTTCACGCTCTTTAGCCACTACGGCTTCCGGCGCTTTCGCAACAAAGCCTTGATTGCTAAGTTTGCCGCCTATGCGCTTAATCTCGCCTTGAATTCTTTTTACTTCAGCTTCTAAGCGAGCCAGTTCCGCATCTTTATCGATTAAACCTGCCATAGGTATCATCAATTCAGACTTCGCCACAAGTGCAGTCGCACATGCCGGTGTCGTTTCGTTCTCTGCGAGAACCTTAACGCTCTCAAGTTTTGCTAAAGATAGAATAACAGTCAAGTTATCGGCTAGGCGTTTCACGTCCGTGTCGTCGGCCGCTTTTAGCATGACTTCTAGTGGTTTGCTTGGCGCAATATCATATTCTGCCCGCAGGTTACGAATACTAGAAATAAAGGTTTTCACCCACTCGATATCTGCAATCGCTTCTTCATCGAACTTGTCTTCTTCGAATTGAGGCAACGCCTGATTCATAATAGTTTCACCTTCTACACCAGCAAGAGGTTTAACGCTCTGCCAGATAGACTCAGTGATATATGGGATGACAGGGTGCGCAAGGCGTAGTGTCTTCTCAAGAACCGTAATCAACGTATAGCGAGTTGCCATCTGCTGTGCTTCGGTGCCTTTCCATAAAACGGGTTTCGTTAGCTCTAAGTACCAATCACAAAATTGGTTCCAGATAAACTCATAAAGGGTATTTGCAGCCATATCTAAACGGTAGTTTTTCGATATGTGTATTGAATTCTTTTGCGGCAAGCTGGAATTGAGACTCTATCCATTTATCGGCAAGAGAAAACTCTAGGTTTGCAATGTCTTCTTGGGATAGTGTCGTCCCGCAATCTTGGTCTTCTGTATTCATCAATACATAACGACTTGCGTTCCATAATTTATTACAGAAATTACGGTAACCTTCCAGGCGTTTCATGTCCCAATTGATATCACGGCCAGTAGAAGCCATTGCCGCGAGGGTGAAACGCAGGGCATCTGTTCCGTATGGTTCAATACCACCTTCAAATGTTTTCCGCGTATCCTTTTCGATTTTCGCTGCCAATTTAGGTTGCATCATGTTGCCGGTTCGTTTCTCAACCAGTGACTCTAGATCGATGCCATCAATCATGTCGATAGGGTCAAGTACGTTGCCTTTAGACTTAGACATCTTATCGCCGTTCTCATCGCGAATAAGGCCAGTCATATATACCGTTTTGAATGGTACTTGTGGTTTGCCGTTTTCATCTTTAATGAAATGCATCGTCATCATGATCATGCGAGCAACCCAGAAGAAGATAATATCGAAACCAGTGACCAACACTTCGGAAGGGTGGAATACTTTCATATCTTCTGTTTCAGCGGGCCAACCTTGAGTACCAAAGGTCCATAAAGAAGAAGAGAACCAGGTATCTAATACGTCGTCATCTTGGCGAAGAACAATGACAGGGGCGAGGTTGTTTTTACTGCGGACCTCTTCTTCTGTACGACCTACATACACGTTGCCATCATTGTCATACCATGCAGGGATACGATGTCCCCACCATAATTGACGCGAAATACACCAATCTTGAACGTCACGCATCCAAGCGAAATACATGTTTTCATATTGCTTAGGTACAAACTGGATTTCACCGTCTTCTACTGCTTTCGTTGCTGTCTCTGCTAATGGGGCAGCGCGTACGTACCATTGGTCAGTCAGCATCGGCTCGATAACTACACCACCACGATCACCATAAGGTACCGTAAGCTGATGGTCTTTGATTTCATCAAGTAGACCGAGCTCTTCAAATTCAGCCACAATCGCTCTACGAGCAGCAAAACGTTCCATGCCTTGATATTTTTCAGGGATCGCATCGCTATATGCGTTGCTTTCTTCACCTTTTGTATCAAAGATCTCGGCGGCATTGCGGATGTCGCCATTAAATGTGAGGATATTAATCATCGGCAGACTATGGCGTTTACCTACTTCATAGTCATTAAAGTCATGTGCTGGGGTGATCTTTACGCAACCAGTGCCTTTTTCCATATCGGCATGCTCGTCACCTAAGATAGGAATACGGCGGCCAACGACAGGGAGAATGATTTCTTTGCCAATGAGATCTTTATAACGAGGATCTTCTGGATTTACCGCGACACCAGTATCGCCCAACATGGTTTCTGGACGAGTTGTTGCGACAATAATGAACGCTTTGCCGTCGGCTGTTTTAGCACCATCAGCAAGTGGATATTTGAAATGCCACATGTGGCCATTTTTATCTTTATTTTCGACTTCAAGATCAGAAATTGCTGTGTGTAACTTAGGATCCCAGTTAACCAAACGCTTGCCGCGGTAGATTAAGTCTTCTTCATAAAGACGTACAAATACTTCTTTAACCGCATCAGAAAGTCCATCATCCATGGTGAAGCGTTCGCGCTCCCAATCGACGGAGGCACCTAAGCGACGAAGTTGCTTAGTGATCGTCCCACCAGATTCTGCTTTCCATTCCCAAATTTTATCAATGAATGCATCTCGACCATAATCGTTTTTGGTCTTGCCTTCTTGGGCGGCGATTTTTCTTTCCACAACCATTTGTGTTGCAATACCAGCGTGATCGGTACCCACTTGCCAAAGCGTGTTTTTGCCTTTCATACGCTCACAACGGATTAAGGTATCCATGATCGTATCTTGGAAAGCGTGCCCCATATGCAGGCTACCAGTGACGTTCGGCGGTGGGATCATGATGCTGTAAGCTTCTTTAGATGTATCACCGTGTGGCTTGAAATAGCCTTTCTCTTCCCATGTTTGGTATAGAGATTGTTCAATCGATTGTGGGTTGTATGTCTTTTCCATAGCGTCTTTTAATGGATACTTTTCGTTGATTTGGAATTAAGTACGGATCTTATAGGGTCATCACCTTAAAGAAAGTGGCCTCGCACAACGAGGATACCTATAAGATCATAAATTAGTGCTGATGATCGATATCAATAATTTGCATTTGATACCCAGCTTGGCGGTAGAGCTTATACCTTTCACGGGCAGTTTGCTTCGCTTTTTCATCATAAGGAACGAAGTCTATCACTTGAGCAAAGGTTCCCGCAAAGTTTGTGTTATCTTTCGCCAAATTAATCACAAGCTGGCGATTCCAACTTGGTCGAAGTTCGCTATAACCTATCTCAATTGAAGTGCCATTTTTGGGGCCTTCACCAATAAGATTATGGGGTAAAAAACAGTCGGGCTCTTGTTGCCACAACCGCTCATCCCAATATAACGACTTTTCTTTGTTTTCCGCGTTTATGTAGAGCTTAACACCTTGGTTATGAAAATGTTTTAACAGGAAAAGTACATAGGATTCAAACCCCTCATTGCTGCATTGAGGAGAATCGGCCTGAACGATATAAAAAGTGGCTGTATTCATGTTCTGTTAAGCCTGCAAGATTACTTAGGTATCGCGACAAAAGAAAAGGGCCTTTCGGCCCTTTTACTTAGATTGAATATCTACTCTTCAACCTCTTGACCGCTACGATTAAGTAGAAATTGGACAAGGAGTGAAACGGGTCTGCCCGTAGAGCCTTTGGCTTTGCCTGACTTCCAAGCTGTCCCGGCTATATCGAGGTGCGCCCAGTTGTACTTTTTCGCATAGCGAGACAAGAAGCAACCAGCGGTAATAGTACCAGCAGGTCGTCCACCAATATTCTGCATATCTGCAAACGGACTCTCCAATTGTTCCTGATACTCGTCCGCCATTGGCATACGCCACGCTCTGTCACCAGCTTGCTCTGAGGCATTAACTAATTCATGAGCAAGTGGATTGTGATTTGAAACTAGGCCACTGATATGGTGACCAAGCGCCATAACACATGCACCCGTTAACGTTGCCACATCAATAACACACTCAGGGTCAAAACGTTCAACATAGGTTAGCGCGTCACAAAGTACCAAACGACCTTCAGCATCAGTATTTAGTACTTCAACGGTTTGGCCAGACATCGTGGTTAAAATATCACCTGGGCGATAGGCATTGCTGCCTGGCATGTTTTCACAACCAGCAAGAACAGCAACAACATTGATCGGTAATGCGAGTTTAGCAAGCGCCTTCATCGTACCAAAAACAGAAGCCGCACCACACATGTCATATTTCATCTCGTCCATAGCTTCGCCAGGTTTGAGAGAAATACCACCAGAATCAAACGTTAGTCCTTTGCCAATTAAGACAATAGGTTTTGCATCGGAGTCTGGATGACCTTTGTATTCCATTACTGACATCATTGATTCATTGCTAGAGCCTCGACCAACAGCTAAGTATGATGTCATACCTAGTTTCGCCATTTCTTCTTCACCAATTATTTTTGATGTGATGGATTGGTAGTCGTCACCCAAACGGCGAGCTTGTGATGCCAAATAAGCAGGGTTAGCTACGTTAGGTGGCATATTGCCAAGATCTTTAGAAGCTTTAACACCCGACGAAATTGCTAGGCCGTGGGTAATGGCCTTTTCACCTAGATTTAATTCACGTCGTGTCGGTACGTTAAACACAAGTTTACGTAGTGGACGGCGTGTTTCTGGTTTGTTGCTCTTAAACTGGTCAAAAATGTACAGACCGTCTTTTGTTGATTCAACAGCTTGGCGTACTTTCCAGTATGTATCTCGTCCTTTAACGTGTAGCTCGGTAAGGAAACATACTGCTTCCATAGACCCAGTTTCGTTTAAAGTACTGATGGTTTTTTGAATAATTTCTTTGTATTGACGCTCGCCTAACTCGCGTTCTTTACCACAGCCGACAAGAAGTACTCGTTCAGACAACACGCCTGGAACGTGATGCAGAAGTAGCATTTGGCCAGGCTTACCTTCTAGATCTCCACGACGAAGTAGAGAGCTGATATAACCATCACTGATCTTATCAAGCTGTTCAGCCACTGGGGAAAGTCGGCGAGGTTCGAATACGCCCACAACGATACAAGCACTACGTTGTTTCTCGGGGCTGCCACTTTTTACACTGAACTCCATGTAAACTCCTACTAGTTAAAGACAAACAGAACTAAATGTTAGATAATCGCCGTCTACTTTGTTCCAAATTGAACTAAAATAAACAAAAGTTGTTCAATCAACATTGAGTCATAATTTGATAAAATAAAAGGTTCATCGAGAAATTATAGTGATTAGAGTAAAAAAACAAGTTTTCTATAGGGTCTTTTAACGTGATTATTGTCAGATATTTGATCCGCGAGACAATCAAAAGTCAAATTGCGATCTTTTTCGTACTATTCTTGGTGTTTCTTAGTCAGAAGTTTATCAGTATTCTGGCTCAGGCATCAGATGGTGATATCCCTGCCAGTCTGATTTTGACTTTGGTAGGCTTAAACATGCCTGCGATGGCAGCAATGATTCTGCCGTTAAGTATATTTGTTGGCATATTAATCACTTTTGGCCGTTTATATGCCGAAAGTGAGATTACTGTAATGAATGCTACCGGAATGGGTAATAAATTCCTCATTCAAGCTGCACTTTATTTGGCATTAATTACGTCGATATTGGCTGGGTTAAATACACTTTGGTTAACACCGTGGGCTTTAGATAAACGTGTAGAGACCATGGAGCAATTGTCAGCTGATAATAGCGTTGACCTGCTTCAAAAAGGGCAGTTTCAACGAACTCCAGATGGTTCCGCCGTCGTATTTATTGGCGATCTTAAAGATAAAAAATTGAGTAACGTATTCGTTGCCCAGATTATCCCTAAAGACTCTCTTCTTCCCAGTGTCATGATAGCAGAATCTGGTCTAGCAAAAGAGCTTGAAGATGGCAGACAAATCCTTTCGTTATACGATGGCTCACGTTATGAAGGTTTGCCAAGACGTCTTGACTACATGATAACTGATTATGAAGAATATGAGGCGTTGATTGGTCAAAGGGAAGTCACCAAAAAAGGGCGTGACTGGGATGATTTACCGACGCTAACACTGATCAATAACCCAGACAAAAAAGCGCAGGCAGAATTGCAATGGCGACTATCTTTAATAGTCTGTATACCGTTATTGACCCTCATCGTTATACCGTTGTCAGCGGTTAACCCACGTCAAGGCCGCTTTGCCAAAATGGGGCCCGCGATTCTTATCTATATGACCTATTTTCTTGCGCTTAGCGCCAGTAAGTCAGGTATAGAAGGTGGTGGGCTTCCTGTTCTTATCGGGATGTGGCCTGTGAATCTCTCGCTGCTTTTTGCGGGTTTAATCCTCAACTATATGGATAGCGTCCCTGTAAGACGATTTATCGATAATTTTAAGCAGAGAAGGTTGGCTAAACGTGTTTAAGATATTCGATCTCTACATCGGTAGAACCATCATTGCG